>CAEZTS010000016.1_pt1 | contig 15844 bp, 16 predicted proteins | sample 7264281 | NCBI WGS metagenome assembly CAEZTS01 (sample SAMEA6813810, study PRJEB35770) | freshwater metagenome | biome: Freshwater; feature: Freshwater reservoir; material: water | place: Czech Republic | collected 2017-08-18 | depth 0.5m m
ACCTCGACGATGCCCCCGAGGCTGTCGCCATCCTTCGCCGCGGCCTCGACTTCGCCGATCATCCGCGTGGCGGACTCCGCGTCGAAACAACGCACGGGGGACTCGTCGACGGCCGCGAGGTCGGAGAAGGTGGGTCGGGCACCCGCGGAGCGGGCGCTTCCCATCTGAATGACGTGGGAGAGGATCTCGACGCCGATGGATCGCAACAGAATTTTGGCCAACGCACCAGCCGCCACTCGGGCGGCGGTCTCGCGGGCGCTCGCGCGTTCGAGAACGTCGCGCGCGTCGTCGAACCCGTACTTCTGCATACCAGCCAGATCGGCGTGTCCGGGACGAACTCTCGTGAGGGGCGCCTTCGTGGCCCCCGGGGCCGGGTTCATCTCCTCGTGCCATTTGTCGGACCGGAACCACTCGGTGTTCTTGATCTCGATCGCCACCGGGGAGCCGAGCGTTCGACCATGGCGCACACCGCCGACCAGCGTGACCTCGTCCTGCTCGAAGCGCTGACGGGGTCCGCGTCCGTATCCGAGGCGACGACGGGACAACTCCGCCTGTATGTCGTCGACCGTCACCGGCAATCCGGCTGGCAACCCTTCGACGATGACCACGAGGGCCTGCCCATGGGACTCTCCGGCGGTGAGGAAGCGCAACATCGGTGCGAAGGCTACCCGTGCGTCAGGCCAAGGCCCGTATGGCGGCCCGGGTCATGGACGTGACATCGGGTCGAACGCCCGTCCAGAGTGATTGCTGACGGGCCGCCTGGTGGATCAGCATGCGCAGGCCGTCGACGGTCCGACTGCCGGCCTGCTCGGCCTGGGCGAGCAAGGTGGTGCGCAGCGGGTGGTAGACGATGTCGACCACGACATGGTCGCCGGTCAGTACGCCGTCACGAAGAGGACTGACGCTCTCCCCCATTCCGACGCTGCTCGCGTTGATCACGATGTCGCTCGACCGGACGACATCGTGAAGATCGCCGACATCGCACACGGCTCCCCGACCCCGTGCGAGCGGCAACAGGAGTTCGGCATTGGCCGGGGTGCGATTGTGGATGAGGATCGGTCCGGACCCGTGCCGTGCCAGAGCGTCGACGATGGATCGTGCGGCTCCCCCGGCTCCCAGCACCACCACACGTCGACCTTCGACGGCGACACCTGCCTCGACGAGAGAGTCACAGAGCCCGTCCCCGTCGGTGCTGTGACCGACGAGCTCACCCTCGTCGGTCTTGACGATGGTATTGACGCTCTCGAGCGCCGACGCCGATTCGTCGAGTCGGTCGACGAGTCGTGCGACCGCGCTCTTGTGGGGCATGGTGACACTCACCCCGGAAACGGATGTCTCGCGGACCAACGAGACGAAATTCTCGAGACTGTCGACCGGCACCCGGAGCGCTGCGTAGGTCCAATCCACGCGCGACGAGGCGAATCCCGCGTTGTGGATGACCGGAGAGAGGCTGTGAAGGACCGGGTCGCCGATGACGACCGCGAGTCTCGTGCGACCGGTGATGATCCGTTCCGAACCACTCATCACAAGACTCCCGACTCGATCGATCGCTGGACGTTGGCGAGATGTTGCTCCAACGTGGCCGCGAAGGTGTGACGACCATCCTCGTCGGCGAGCACATAGTAGAGATAGCGACACTGTCCGGGTTCGGTGAATTCGGCGCAGATCGGATCCCCGGCCGACGGATTCGGAGCCGGGTCGAGCGCCGCCGCGATGGACTCCCGACCCGGGTTCGCGATCGGCGTGGGCGGAAGCCCCGGATACAGGTAGGTGTTGTACGGCGTGTCCAGGGCTTTAAGTTCGAGGAACGGACGATCGGAGTCCTGTCGGTAGTACAAGGTCGCATCGATCTCGAGCGGCATACCGAGCTCGAGGCGGTTGTAGATGACCCGGGCGATCTTGTCGCGGTCCTCGTCCAGCTTGGCCTCGCGCTCGATCATCGACGCGATGATCAGAACCTCGTACGGCGACCGACCGACCAGAGTCATGGCGTCGTCGAGTCCCTCCTGGCGACCGACGCGTTCGGTGAGGGTGATCATGTCGCGCAGGATCTGGGCCGTCGTCGAGTCACCGGCGATGAGATACGTGTCGGGGAACAACAATCCCTCGAGGCTCGTGACCGAGTCGGGTTGGTACAGGGAACGGACGATCGACGCCACTGCGTCCAGACCCGCGTCGGCCACGAGGGCGGACTCGTCGATCGAGCCCAGCTCGTCGGACAACCGCTCGGCGATCTGCTCGACGGTGAAGCCCTCGGGGAACGTCACCTTGAAGTAGGTCTCGTTGGGTGGGGTGCGAAGAACCCGGAGGAGGTTGCCGAGGTGATCGCGAGGTCGCATGGTGTAGAAGCCGGGAACGACCTCGAGTCCGCCCTTCTCGGCGACGTACCGCTCGAACACCCCGGCATCGACGATGAAGCCGGCGGCCTCGAGATCGAGCGCCAACGACGCCACGTCGGAGTCGTCCGTGACCCGGAAGACGTCGGCCGCCAACGGATCGCCGGGCGGATTCACCTTTCTCAGGTACGTCAACTGATCGACGCCGAACCACGTCAGACCAATGGCCGTGACGGAGCAGATGGCGATGATCATGGACCGACGGACGACCATCCACCGTGGTGATCCGATCCTCAGATCCGGTGTCAACCGGTCGTCGTCGTAACCGGTCATCGTGGGCACCCGCGATCGAGCCACGTTTGCAACATCACGGCCGCCGCGACGCGATCGACGTATTGACGGCGTTTGCTGGCGGAGATGTTCGCTTCCTTCAACACGCGGTCGGCGGTGACGGTGGTCATCCGTTCGTCGAAGAGGATCACGGGCACGTCGAGAACCGTACCGAGCGTCGTCGCCTCGCGCTTGGCGGCGTCGGCGGCCGGTCCGAGCGCACCGCTCATGGTGATCGGCAAACCAACCACCACGATCTCCACCTCTTCTTTCGCGGCGATTCGCGCGATGGTGGCGTGGTCGCGACGAATCGACGACGTGCGTTGGACGGTCGACAACGGGGTCGCGATCGTCCCGCTCAGATCACTGGTTGCCAACCCGATGCGCTTCGTCCCGAGGTCGACACCGAGCGCCCGCATCAGACCCCGGCCGCCTCCCGCGCCAGTCGCAACGCCTCGTCGAGACCGTCGGGATTCTTGCCGCCGGCCGTCACCACGTCACCCTTGCCACCACCGCCGCCCCCGACCGCCTTGGCGGCGTCACGAATGAGCGTGCCGGCCGGAACCGCGAACGCCGGATTCACCGCGGCCACCAGGGAGACACCTCCGGTGGACGCGACTCCACCGAGGACGACGGCCGTGACAGCCGATTGCTGACGCACGGCCAGGGCCAGTTCACGGAGATCCGACGGCGCGAGATCGTCGACCCGGGCCACGACGACACCGTTCACCGCCCCGGCCGAGAGCTCGGCCGCGCGACCCGTCGCGAGACGACCACGAAGCGTCTTGTTCTCGTCGGAGAGATTCCTGATTTCCTCGATCTTCTTGGCGACACCACCCACGACATCGTCCACCGGTGACCCGACGAGTCGTGCGGTCTCGCCGAGAGCGCCCTCGTACGACCGGGCGAGTTCGAGAGTGCGCATTCCGGCGACCGCCTCGACACGTCGGAGGTTCGCACCGATCGAGGATTCCGACGTGATCTTGATGATGCCGATGTCGCCGGTGGCCGACACGTGCGTGCCACCACACAATTCGACCGACGGTCCGGCGGACAACACACGGACGCGGTCGCCGTACTTGTCCCCGAAGAAGGCGATGGCGCCCCGCTCCATGGCGGCGTCCTTGTCCATCTCGTCGGCGGCGACCCCGGTGTTGCGAAGGGTGACGCCGTTGGCCAGTTCCTCGATGGCGCGCAACTCGTCGGGGCCGACGGCGGCGTAGTGGCTGAAGTCGAAACGAAGTCGTTCGTCGTCGACCAGGGAGCCGGCCTGCTTCACGTGATCACCGAGCACCTCGCGCAGGGCCCAGTGCAGAACGTGGGTGGCGGTGTGGTGACGTCGAATCGCGGTGCGACGCTCGATGTCGATGGAAGCCTCGACCTCCTGGCCGACGGCGACATCGCCTCCCAAAGGGCGGCACAGATGACGACGAAGTCCGGGCAGGGCGAACGTGGTGTCGAGGACCTTCAACGTGCCGTCCGGGCCCGTGATGGTGCCGGTGTCGCCGACCTGACCGCCGCTCTCGGCGTAGAAGGGCGAACGGTCGAGGAAGACCTCGAGGTCGCCGTCCTCCAGCTCGACGACCGCCACCACCCGGGAGCGCGTGGAGTCCTCCGCGTAGCCGAGAAACTCCGTTTGACCCGACGCGTCGAGGATCTCGCGGTATTGATCCATTCGCTCGGGTCCGTGGGCCGCACCTTTCCGCGCGGCCTTGGCCCGCTGTCGCTGACGGCCCATCTCCTCCTCGAAGCCGGCCGTGTCGATGGTGACGTTTCGCTCGGCGACGATCTCCTCGGTGACCTCCAGTGGGAAACCGTAGGTGTCGTGCAGGAGAAACGCCGTGGATCCCGAGATGCCACGCGAATGACGAACCGCCTCGTCGATTTCGTCCGAGAGGATTCCGAGGCCGGTCTTGAGCGTCTGTCGGAAGCGCTCCTCCTCCTTGGTCAACACGCTCAGGATGAAATCCTTCTGGCGCACGACGTCGGGATATGCCTCGCCCATGACGGAAATCGCGGTGTCGACCAACTTGGGCATCACGAGCGACTCGGTGCCCAACATGAACGCGTGACGCACCGCGCGCCGGATGATGCGACGAAGGACGTACCCGCGACCCTCGTTCGACGGGAACACCCCGTCGGACACCAGCATGGTGCTGGACCGCGCGTGCTCGGCAAGCACCCGCAGGCTGAAGCTGCCCCGGTCCTCGTAATCGCCCACCAGATAGCGCGCCCCGGTGACGGACTGCGCCGCTTCGACGATCGGAAAGAGAGCGTCGGTCTCCCAGACGGAGTCCTTGTTCTGAACCAGCGCCAGGATGCGTTCGAGACCGGCTCCGGTGTCGATGGAGGGCTTGGGGAGAAGGGTCCGAGATCCGTCGGGGGCCTGGTTGTACTGCATGAAGACGAGGTTCCAGAACTCCATGAAGCGGTCACCGTGAGGATCGTTCAACGGACCCCCGGGCGGGCCGAACGCGGGTCCGCGATCGATGTGGAGCTCCGAACAGGGGCCGCAGGGACCGGTGTCGCCCATCTGCCAGAAATTGTCCTTGTCGCCGAGGCGCTGGATGCGATCCATCGGGACGCCGACCTGCTCGTGCCAGATGGCCTCGGCCTCGTCGTCGCTGGTGTGCACCGTGACCCAGATCCGATCGCCGTCGAAGCCGAGACGTTCGGTGACCAGTTCCCAACTCCACGGGATGGCCGACTCCTTGAAGTAGTCGCCGAAGGAGAAGTTGCCCAGCATCTCGAAGAACACGAGGTGTCGCTTGGTGCGGCCGACGTCGTCGAGGTCGTTGTGCTTGCCGCCCGCGCGGGCGCACTTCTGGACGGTGGCCGCGCGGGAGAACGGTGGCACCTCGTCGCCCACGAAGTAGGGCTTGAACGGCACCATGCCGGCCACCGTGAAGAGAACGGTCGGGTCGTGCGGTATCAGGCTCGCGGAGTCCACGGCCACGTGCTGACGTTCGGCGAAGAAGTTCGTGAACGCGCGACGCAACTCGTTCGCGGTGGTGGGTACGGAGGGCGAGGCTGACGACGACATTGTCCACGAATGTTAGCCCTATGTTTTCCCTGCTCCCGTGTGCTCGACGTCGACGTTGCCCTAACCTGACGGCGTGACCGACACGCTTCCCCTCCCTCACGACGCCGCCCGCAACTCGAACGCGGCACCCAAACCGCGTCAGGTCGACGGTCTGTCCGGCCGTCACGAGGACCTCCACGAGATGATCGCGTTCGAGGATCCGAACGAACAGCGCACGTGGATGATCGACGCCACGTTCATGCGCAGCTCCTGGAAGTGCATCTTCGGCGAGGGATGTCAGGGTGTCTACGACCATCCGACTCCGGAACTGAACCAGGGCTGCTGCTCGCACGGTGCGCACTTCGTCGACGAGGCCGACGTGGCCAACGTGGTGAAGCATGTCGTGCGCCTGACGGACGAGCAGTGGCAGATGAAGCCCAAGGCCGCGAAGAAGGGATTCCTCAAGAAGCACAAGAACGGCGACACCACCACTCGTCGCGTCGACGGTGCGTGCATCTTCCTGAACCGGCCCGGCTTCGAGGGTGGGGCCGGATGCGCGTTTCACATCGCGGCCATGGAAGCGGGCGAGCGGCCCCTGGATTGGAAGCCGAACGTGTGCTGGCAGCTTCCCATTCGGTTGGAGCATCACACCGACACCAGCGGATGGGTGACGACGTTCGTTCGCGAATGGAAGCGGCGCGACTGGGGCAACGACGGCGACGACCTTCACTGGTGGTGCACGGACACTCCCGACGCCTTCGTCGGCAAGGAACCCGTCTACAAGTACCTGAAGGACGAGATGATCGAGACCGTGGGCCGAACGGTGTACGACCTGATGGTGGAAGTGCTCGAACGCCCCACCGCCGTCCCGCTCCCCCATCCGGTGATGGTGAAGCGCAAGAAGAAGAACTGAGTCAGCTCGTCTTCTTGTTGGCCTTGCGTCGGTCCTCCAGACCGAGGTGACGCTTGCGGATACGGATCGTCTTCGGGGTGATCTCCACCAGTTCGTCGTCGGCGATCCATTCGATGGCCGTCTCGAGAGTGTGGATGACGGGTGCCGCCAACTTCACGCCGTCGTCGTGACTGTGCGTTCGGATGTTGTTCTTCTCCTTGGCCCGGACGGCGTTGACCACCATCTCGTCGCCGCGGGCGCTTTCACCGATGACCATGCCTTCGTAGGTCTTCTCGCCGGGTTCGACGAACAGGGTTCCGCGCAACTGGAGGTTGTCGAGGGCGTAGGCGGTGACCATTCCCTCCCGATCCGAGATCATGGCGCCACCGAGGCGGTGCGGTAGGTCGCCGCACCAGGGCATCCAGCCGGCGTGGTGCTGGTGGAGCATGGCCGTGCCACGGGTGACCGTGAGCAGCAACGAACGGAAACCGATCAGACCACGACTCGGGCACTCGAACGTGATCACCGACCGGCCGGGATCTCCGGGACGCAGGTCGACGACGCGACCCTTTCTCGGGGCCAGGGCCTGGGTGACCGCGCCCACGTGTTCGTCGGGGACGTCGCACACACCACGCTCGAGAGGCTCGAACTTCTTCCCGTTGACTTCCTTGGTGATCACCTCGGGGCGACTGACCTGGAGCTCGAAGCCCTCGCGTCGCATCGATTCGATCAGAACGGCCAACTGCAATTCGCCGCGGCCGGCGACTTCCATGACCTCGGCGGACTCGGTCGGGTGCAACTTGATGGACACGTTGCCCAACACTTCCTTGTGCAGGCGGTCCAACAGGTGACGGCTGGTGAGGTACTTGCCGTCGCGCCCGGCGAACGGCGAGGTGTTCACGCCGAAGGTCATCCGCAACACGGGTTCGTCCACCATCAATCGGGGCAACGGAACCGGGTTGTCGGTCGATGCGATGGTGTCACCGATCTCGACCTCGGGGAAACCCGCCACCACGAAGAGGTCGCCCGCGAGCAGTTCGTCCTGTTCCACGCGGCCGACGCCGGAATACGCCATCAGTTGCGCCAAGCGACGCTTGAGCGGTGGTTGTCCCTCGACGAACTCCTCCTCGAGGAGAGCGACCATTTCGCCCTTCCGAAGCGCACCCTGATAGATGCGACCGACGGCCAGACGTCCGAGATACTCCGAGGCGTCGAGGTTGGTGACCAGAGCCTGCAAGGGCGCGGTGGGGTCTCCGTCCGGCGCCGGGATGCGGCTGAGGATCGTGTCGAGCAACGGCGACAGGTCGGCATCCTCGGCGGGCATACCGAGTCCGACCATGGCCCGACCCTCGCGCGCCACGGCCGAGATGACCTCGAATTCGATGTGGTGGTCGGCGGCCTCGAGGTCGATGAACAGCTGGTACACCTCGTCCAGGACTTCCTGCGCCCGTGCGTCGCCACGGTCGACCTTGTTGATGACCACGATCGCCGGCAGGTCGCGGGCCAGAGCCTTCTGGAGCACGTACCGCGTCTGGGGCAGCGGACCCTCGGCCGCGTCGACGAGCAACAAGATGCCGTCCACCATGGTGAGGGCTCGCTCCACCTCGCCACCGAAGTCCGCGTGTCCGGGCGTGTCGACCAAGTTGATCTTCGTGCCCTTCCACGTGATGGACGCGGCCTTGGCCAGAATGGTGATACCACGCTCGCGCTCCTGGTCGTTGGAGTCCATGACTCGGTCGACCACTTGCTGGTGCGCGGCGAAGGTGCCCGTCGCCCGAAGGAGTGCGTCGACGAGCGTGGTTTTGCCGTGGTCGACGTGAGCGACCAGGGCCACATTGCGGAGGGGATTTGTCATAGAGGGGGTGTGAAACGAGAACTCACTCGTCGTCAGCGTCGTCGCTTTCGTCCGTGTTGCTCGCCTCGGAGTCGAGGTCATCGAGATCTTCGTCGTCCTCGTCGTCGAAGACGACGCCGTACTTCTCGGCCAACGCCGCGTACTCGTCGTCCTGGGACTTCGGACCCTTGTCGGACCCACCGAGTCCGAGATCGAAGGCGCTCGGGCCGGCTTGCTTCAATTTGCGCGCTTCTTCGAAGCGACGATGACGACCCTTCTTCACGGCAGGGCTCCGAACTGGTGTGGGGACTGGGCGGGGATTATGACGATCGGGTGAGACACCGATGGTGATCATCGACCCTGGCCCACGAGGGGCTTCAGCATTGTAGGTCCCGACGGCGCGTCCGAGCGGGTATCCCGGGTACAAAATCCCACTTCAGGGGGTCGACGAGGGGCCAGGACGCCGGAATCGGGCGAAATCAGACCCCGTTGTCAAGCGGTTCGGTGGCGGCCGAGATGAGTCGCAACCCGCCACGACCGTCGAAGGACAGGCCGGAACGACCGGCCAGAAGGTCCTCGATCTGCAGCCCGACCAGGTCGAAACGCCAACCCGACGCGAGGCGGGCATCGTTGTCGCGCCGTAGCAGCGACACGATGTCGTTACGCGTGGCCAGCAAAACCGTGTCCACGTCGTTGGTGCGCGCGACCTCGCTGATCCAGGCCGACACCAGGGTGATGGCCGGACGCAGGTGACGATCCAGTTCCTCGCCGTCCGACGCCGGAAGGTCGGCCCTGCGATCGCGTCCTCGCGCCACGGCCTCGAGGATCTCCGGGCCGATGGAACCGCGGGTGTGGCGATCGTCGACGCCACGAGCCTGGCCCAGCTCCCCCAACGACGACGGGTCTCGTTGGGCGATTCCATGCAGCGCCAGATCGGGAAGAACCTGACGTGGAGGTATGTCGCTCGCCATGGCGCGACGCTCCCGCCATTCCGCGAGTGAGGCCAGGATGCCGCGGGTGCGTGGCTTCATGCCCCGCAGATCCTTCTGCTTCAACCACGCGTCGGCGGGGTCACCGGGGCCGGTCTTGCGCGTTCGGAGTTCCTCGCAGGCATCCTCGGCCCACACCAGACGTCCGCGCTCGCTCAAATCGGAACACAGTCGATCGTGCAGTTCGAGCAAGTGTTCGACGTCGGACGCGGCGTACGCCAGTTGTCCATCGGTGAGCGGACGTCGCAACCAATCGGTCAGACGGTCGCCCTTGGGGAGGGCGATCTTCAACTGCGCGTTCACCAGCGACGCGAGTGACGGCGTGGAGAATCCGAGGAATCCGGCGGCGATCTGTGTGTCGAACATCCGAGCCGGGACCCGTCCGACCGCGTGGGCGAGAACGTCCATGTCCTGCTGGGCCGCGTGCAGGACGATGAGGTTCGCGTCCCCGAAGATCCGGGTGATCGGTTGGATGTCGACGGCCAACGGGTCGATGACGGCGATCCCACCACCCCACGCCACCTGGATCAGGGCCAGGCGCGGGAAGTAGGTGCGCTCACGGTGGAATTCGGTGTCGAGTGCGATGCGGGGTTCCCGCTCGAGAACGTCGAGAAGGCGGCTCAGTTTCGCGCTGTCATCGATCAGATCGAAACTCACCGAGGTTGCGACCCTTCGACGACGTCTCGCCCGCTCATGAGCCAGGCCATCGTTCCGCCGGACACGTTGACCACGTCGAATCCGAGTCCCGCGAGGTGCCCGCACGCGTTCGCGCTGCGACCTCCGACCTTGCAGATCATGATGGTCGTGCCTCCGTCGGGATGGCGACATTCATCGACGCGGCTCACGAGTTCCGACAAGGGGATCGAGATGGCTCCGGGTACGTGCCCGGACAGGTACTCGTCGGTTTCCCGGACGTCGACCAGAAACGCGCCGGCCGTCAAGCGCTCCTCCAGGTCGTCGACGTCGATCTCGATGAAGGTGCCCTCACTCACGACGTCAGGCTAACCGAGGTCCTCCGGCCGATTGACGTTTCGCAGGACGCTCGCGGGGAAATCGACCGTGGAGACCCGGAACATTTCCACCACGTTTCGAACCGAGAAGTGTCCGAGCGAGAGTTCCCGCTCGATCGTCTGCAACGTCGAGCGCCTCCACCATCCGAAGAGAGGCTGTGGTCCGTCCGCGCATGACGCGTGCACGACGTCGTCGAATCGATGTTCGCCGAGGGCCGCGACCATTCGTCGCATCGAATCGGCATCCAGAAACATCAGGTCCACCGGGACCACGAGAGTCCATTCGTGTGCGGACGCCGCCAGAGCCGATCGGATCCCTTCCAGTGGTCCACGGCCCGGTTCGATGTCCGGAAGGTGCGCACGACCGTGCGCCTCGAACCGACTTCCCTCTCCGCCCACCAACGTGATCTCGTCGAATCCGGCTTCCTCCAGAAGTCGACACATGTGAACGGCGGCGGGGCGGTCGTCGACGGTGACCAAGGCCTTGTCGGTCCCCATTCTTCTCGAGGCGCCACCGACGAGAACGATGGCGCGGGATGGATTCATCCGGTCAGGCCTCCACCGGAACGCCGTTGGGCTCGAGTTGCAGGACGAACAGACGACAACGTTCCGCCTCGTCGAGTTCGCCGATGGTCTCGGCCAGACGTCCGAGGTGGTGCAGCGCGCGCAGGAATCCACGGTTCGGCTCGTGGCTCCAACGGACGTAGCCCGATCCGCGCCACCCGTTCTGACGCAGCGAATCCAGACCGCGGTGATAGGCGACGCGGTAGCACGCGTATCTTTCGATGACGTCGCGTCCGAGGTCGCCGAGGGCGACCCACGCGTCGATGCATCGTGGGTGTCTCGCCACCACCTCCGCGACGGCCGTACGACGATCCGATTCCGGCGCGAGGGACGCCTGGATCAACTCGTGCCTGATCGCCGGATCGATCTCGGGGAGAAGGGTCGACGGGGGTCCCTGAGAGGACAGATTGATCGGGTTCTGCGTCATTCCGGAAATCTACCCACGCACCGGGTCGCGAGCGCGGGCGTGATCCGTGTCCGGTGTCCCCGAGTATCGATGTTCGACGCGCATCGCAATCGTGCGGGAACTTCCGTAATCTGCGTCGCATGACCTCCTCGATTCTCTCGCTCTCCGTCGATCAACTGAAGAACGTCTCCCTGGCGGGTGTCGTGGCTCCGATCGTGATCGGAGTGGTGCTGATGAAGTTCGTGGCCAAGGCGATGATCAGAACGGTCATCATGATCGTCGCTCTCGTGCTGGCGATCGCGGTGTACACCCAACGGCAGGAGATCACCGATTGCTACGACCGTTCGCGCGAAGCCGGGACGATCGTCGCGGGCGAATTGGTTTGCTCCTTCTTCGGTCAGGACGTGACCCTCACCCCGTGATGCGCGGCGATCGCGGGTGTTCGTCGCTCCAGACTCCGGACTCGAGTCGATTCAGGAGGGGTCGTACCAGTTCGTCGAAGAAGGTCTCCGCTGACGCGGAGTGGGCGTTGTGATGGGCCTCGGGCAACTCGACGAATCGTGAGTCGGAGTTCATCGAGCCGATCGTGCGGGCGGATCGACGGAAGTCGGGCCGTGAGCGCCCACCGCAGCCGGCCATGACCGGACAGACGATCAGGTTCGGATCCCACGGTCTGCCCACCCGAAGCGAAGTCGTCTCCGCGACGAGCGCGACCCCTTCGGCCCGTCGCGCCTCTTTCGTTCTCTCCGGCAGACGCGCCCACCTCTCGTCCCCGACGAAACGACGCATGAACGCCTCGGCGGCGTCACCGGAAGATCGCGTCGACCTCATGGTGTCGTCCACGGTTCTTCCGGTCCACCACGGCTCCCAACTCATCGGCGGCTCGTAGACGACCACCCCGCGAACGATCGGACCCCGGAGGGCCGCCACGGCGAGCGCCAATGCGCCACCGAGGCTGTGGCCGACGACGACACTGGGCTCGGTTCCGATGACATCGCTCAAGTCACGGATGTGGACGGCGACGTCTCGCTCTCCGGGAGCGGGCAACGACCGGGCGTAACCCCGCCGATCGTACGTGACGACCTCGCCGTGCGGCCGGAGGAACTTCACCAGACGGGCGAAACCGCCCTCGCGATCCATCGAGCCGTGCACCAGGACGAATCGATGCGGTCCCCCGTCGTGTCGCGTGACGTGCAGGTCCCGTGGCGGTCGGACTGTGGGATCGGAGGTCACACCTGATTATCTAGTCGTTCATGGAGATCATCCTCGTACGCCACGCGATTCCCGTGCGACGGGAGGTGGAGACCGGTGCGGCCGATCCCGAGCTGTCCGAGGCCGGTCGACGTCAGGCCCACTTGATGACCGAGTATCTGAGAAGCGAGGCCATCGACGCCTTGTACACGAGTCCGATGTTGCGCGCTCGGCAGACGGCCGCGCCCTTGGCGGAATCGCTCGGCATCGTGGCGACGGAACTGGATGGCGTCGCCGAGTACGACCGACACAGCAACGAATACGTTCCGATCGAGGAACTGAAGGCCTCCAACGATCCGCGGTGGCAGGAGATGCTGAACGGGCAGTGGCCGCCGGCTCACGAACCCGAGGACGTCTTCGTGGAACGGGTCGTCCGGACAGTCGAGGCTCTCGTGGAGGCCCATCCATCGCAGAAGGTAGTCGTCGTCTGTCACGGAGGGGTCATCAACGCCTACGCGGCCCACGTGCTCGGTCTCGCCATGACGGGCAGTCGGTCCTTCTTCTACCCGAACTACACGAGCCTCCATCGGTTCGCCGCGGCTCGAAGCGGCGAACGCAGCATCGTGACCCTGAACGAGACCTCTCATCTGCGTGGTTCCGGGCTCCCGATCGGTCTGTTCCAGCGCTGAATCGGGTAGAACGAGACACCATGGCCGTCGTCGACCTGATCTCGCACCTCGATCGCTCCGTGTCACCGGCGCACTCCACCTTTCACTCGGCGGCGAGATTGCGCGACGCCGGATTCGTCGAGGTGCCGTTCTCGTCGTGGGGATCACGACTTCCGGGCAAGGGTTTCGTGCGTGATGCCGGGTTGCTGTTGGCGTGGAATGGTGATCGCGGCCCGTTCCGTATCGTCGGAGCCCACACCGACAGTCCCACTCTTCGTGTGAAGCCACTCCCCGACACCGGGGGGCACGGCTGGAAGCAGATCGCCGTCGAGGTGTACGGCGGGATCCTGAACAACTCCTGGCTCGATCGTGATCTCGCCGTGGCCGGTCGTTTGATTCTGGAAGACGGTTCCACGGTTCTGGTCGACACGGTCGACCCCGTCGCCCGCATTCCCCAGTTGGCGGTTCATCTCGATCGTGAGGTGAACGATCGGGGCCTCGTTCTCGATCGTCAGATCCATTTGTCGCCGGTGTGGGGTCTCGGGACCTCCACGGCGGGTTCGTTCCTGGGTCTCGTCGCGGAGCGCGCGGATGTCCCGGCCTCGAAGATCCGCGCGCACGACCTGGTCATGTACGACGTCACACCGGCACGGCTACTCGGAGACGGCACTCTGCTCGCGTCGGGTCGACTCGACAATCAGGTCTCCTGCTGGGCGGCCACGTCGGCGATCATCGAAACGGCGTCCGTGGCCGGTGACCCGACCAAAACTTTCGTGATCGCCCTGTTCGACCACGAGGAGGTCGGAAGCGAGTCGACACACGGTGCGGCCGGCCCCCAACTCGAGCGGCTTCTCCGCGCGTTGCACGCCGATGACGAATCCTCGTTCCGTGACCGGTGTGCCCGTTCATTCTGCGTGTCGGCGGACAACGCTCACAGCGTGCATCCCAACTACCCCGAGCGGCACGAGCCCGGCCATCGTCCCATCGCCAACGCCGGTCCGGTCATCAAATCCAACGCGAACCAGAGATACGCCACGACGGCCGAGACGGCGGCGTTCTTCGAGGGAGCCTGTCGCACGGCGAACGTGCCCGTGCAGTGGTTCGTGAGTCGCAACACGATGCCCTGCGGTTCCACCATCGGCCCGATCGCATCGACCCGATTGGGCATTCCGACGGTCGACGTCGGGGTGGCCCAGTTGTCGATGCACTCGGCGAGGGAGATGTGCGGCGCTCTCGACCCGGACCTGCTGATGCGCGCCCTGGTCGCGGTGGGCGCGTCGTAGATCAGCCGTTCGCGAGTCGGCTCGACTCGTCGAGAAGCTCCTGCAGCCGTCCGTGAAGTCGTAGGGAGATCTCCTTCACCGCCGTGCGCGGCATTCGGCCGTCGACCGACGACGGGGCCGGAATGGGCTCACCGATGACCACCACGACCTTGCGCGGATGGATGAACTTCGCGCCCTTGCCCATGACTCGTTCGCTCCCGCCGATTCCCACCGGGACGATGGGCACGCCCGCCTTGCACGCGATGTACGCGGCGCCGTCCATCAGCGGTTCGACCGTCGGGCCGGATTTGCGTTCCCCCTCGGGAAAGAGAACCAGGGGCTCACCCGACTGGAGAACCTGGATTCCGCGCGTCACCGCCTGTCGATCGGCCGATCCACGGGTGACGGGGAACGCGCCGAGAGCCGACAGGATCCATCCGATGGTGCCGTTCTTCCAGAGTGAATCCTTGCCCATGAAACGCAGACGACGCCGGGTGCAGGCCGACGCGATGGGGGTGTCGATGTAACTGCGGTGCACCGGTGCCAGAACGTAGGCGCCGGACTCGGGGATGTTCTGTCGTCCCTCGATCCGCATGCGGCAATAGGTCAGGAGGATGAAGGTGACCAGACTCCGGACGGCCGAGTAGAAGAGCCGACTTCCGCGCCCGTTTCCCGCCAGATAGGACTCGACACCGCTCATGCTCGTTCACTCCCCCGTCGACTCTGGAGCATTCGCACGATCTCCTCCACCACATCGTCGACCGAACGATTGCCGGTGTCGACGATGACGGAATCGGACGAGGTCGTCAACGGGCTGTCCGATCGGGAACTGTCCTTGTGGTCGCGTTCGATGATGGCCCGTTCCATTTCGTCGACGTCTCCTCCGACCTCGCCGACGCGACGTTTGGCCCGAACCCTCGCTGATGCGGTGAGGTACACCTTCAGCGAGGCGTCCGGAAAGACGACGGTGCCGATGTCGCGACCCTCGATGACGCCGCCGACGCGCTCGTCGCCCCACGCGCGCTGCAGATCTCTCATCAAACGACGTACCTCGGAATTGGCGGCCACCGTGCTGACACCGGAGGTCACGACGGCGCCACGAATGGAGTCCGAAACGTCGACACCGTTCACGGTGGTGCGACCATCGGCCACCCGGATGGCGACGTTCCGCGCCACCTCGGCGACCGCGACCGCGTCGTCGAGTGGAACCCCGCGATCGATCGCCGCCTGCGTGACGGCCCGGTACATCGCCCCCGTGTCGAGGTACTCGAATCCCAGTCGCCTCGCGAGTGCGCGCGCGATGGTGGACTTACCCGCCCCGGCCGGACCGTCGATGGCGA
>CAEZTS010000017.1_pt1 | contig 15251 bp, 16 predicted proteins | sample 7264281 | NCBI WGS metagenome assembly CAEZTS01 (sample SAMEA6813810, study PRJEB35770) | freshwater metagenome | biome: Freshwater; feature: Freshwater reservoir; material: water | place: Czech Republic | collected 2017-08-18 | depth 0.5m m
ATCGCACTGTTCCCCATCACGAAACCCGGGAAGGTGAACATCAGCAGGAACGTGGCCCACTTCCCGAGATACGTCACGTCGAAGCGCTCCATCCCGAAGAACAGTTTGAGCACGGCGACGGTGGCGCCGAAGGAGACCTCGCGAACCAGTACCGCGACGCAGAACCACCACGGCGCCGAGCCGTCGATCATGATGCACACGATGGCGACGATGAACATCAGGCGGTCGGCGGTGGGGTCGAAGATCTTGCCGAACTCGCTGACCTGTCGGAAACGACGGGCGACCCATCCGTCCACCCAATCGGTGGCGCCGAGAAGACCGAGTATCCAAGCCGCGTAGGCCCGGTCGTCGCGACCGAGCAGCAACCACACGAACAGTGGTAGGCACAACAGTCGAACGAGGGTGATCAGGTTGGGCCAGGTGGCGACACCGAGGCCGACACGCTCGGTCGAACCGCCCCGTGCCCTCTCGTCGTTTCCGTGCGATTCCACGCGCGAACGCTACATCAGACCGCTCGGTCGGGGGTCGTGGGCCTAAACGTCCGACGACGTCTAGTCTCGCGACATGAGCAACGTGCGCGGGGGTCTACTCGACGGCCAGGTGGTCATCGTGACGGGGGCGGGTTCGGGGATGGGTGCGGCGTTCGCCCGCCGATTGTCGAACGACGGTGCCCACGTGGTGGTGAACGACGTCGACGAGGTCGCCGCGGGTGAGGTGGCCCGGGAGATCGGTGGCGAGGTCGCGGTCTTCGACGTGGCCGATTCGTCGGGATTCGACGCGGCCGTCGATCGGATCGTCGCGCATCACGGTCGACTGGACGTGATGATCAACAACGCCGGCATCGCTCCCCCGCGCGACGAGGCGCGCACGATGCTGAACTACGCGAACCAGGCCAAGCGGATGGAGGGCCGACTGTCCGAGTTGGAGCCCGTCGACTACACGGTCGGCCTGAGCGACGAACAGTGGGATCGGATGATCCGCGTGCATCTGTACGGGACCTTCCACGGAACGCGCGCCGCGTTGCGCCACATGACTCCGCGTCGCACGGGCTCGATCGTGAACATCTCGTCGATCCTCGGTCTTCGCCCGGCACCCGGTGCGCCGCATTACAGCGCCGCCAAAGCGGGCATCATCGCGCTGACGAAGTCGACCGCCCAAGAGGTGGCGCCGTTCGGTGTTCGGGTGAACGCCGTGTGTCCCGGGTGGGTGGACACACCGTTGTTGGCGCCCTTCGACGAGATCACCCGTGCGGCGATCGTCATGCAGACGCCCGTGGGTCGGATGGCCCGACCGGAGGAGCTCGCCGAGGTCGTGCGGTTCCTCGCCGGGCCGGAGTCCTCCTACTGCGTGGGTGAGGTCTTCCCCGTGTCGGGAGGGTGGGTCTGATGCCGACCGTTTTCAGCCTCATCATCGAGGGCCGGATCCCCGGCACCTTCGTCTGGCGCGACGATCGTTGCGTCGCGTTCATGTCGATCAATCCGATGGCCCCCGGACACACCCTCGTGGTGCCCATCGCCGAGGTCGACCACTGGGTCGACGGTGACCCCGAACTGATCGCGCACCTGTTCGAGGTCACTCGGATCATCGGAGTGGCCCAGAAGGCGGCCTTCGGATGCGAGCGGGTCGGAGTGATCCTGGCCGGCTACGAGGTGCCCCACACGCACGTGCACGTCATCCCCACCAACGACATGCGCGAACTGTCCTTCGCGAACGCCGCCGCCACGGTCGATCGCGACGATCTGGAAGCGGCGGCCGAGGCCATTCGCGCGCAACTACGACGCTCCGGTCACGAACACGTCGTCTGACCGCCGCGATCAGGTCGACTCGACGAGCGAAGGATCGTTGTTGCGAACGGAGTTCACCGCGGTTCCCACGTCACGCGGTCGCAGGATCGAATCGTCCGCGGGCACCATCAATTCGACGAGCCGGTCGGTCGGTGTGCCGTTCGGTCCGACGGACAGCCAGTCGCTCCAGTCGGACTCCTCGAGGATCACCGGCATCCGGTCGTGAACGGGTGACATCGTGGCGTTGGCCGCGGTGGTGATGACGCAACACGAGTGCAGCACCGGAACCCCGTCTCCGGCCGACGGATCCCGCCACGACGCCCACAGTCCCGCCACGGCGAGCGGGCGTCCGTCGCGACGGGTGACGTAGACCGGACGTTTGGGACCCTTGGGGTCGACGCCGACGGTGCGCCATTCGTAGAAGCCGTCCATGGGGATGATGCAACGTTTCGTCGGAACGGACGACCGGAAGGAGGGTTTCTCCAGCACCGTTTCGGATCGGGCGTTGATGAGGCGAGCGGCACCGGACGCGTCTTTGGCCCAGCTCGGAACGAGTCCCCATTGGAAGCGTCCGAGCCGTCGGGTCCCCTTGCTGTCGAGGGCCACCGCCATGATGCGCGAGGTCGGTGGCACGTTGTAGTTCGGGTGGAAGTCGTCGAAGAGGGTCGGGCTCGGTGGTTCAGCCCCGAAGACCTCGGCGACCGCCTCGGGAGAGGTGAGCGACGTGAATCGACCGCACATGGTTCTCACGGTAACCGCAATCGGGTGACCGCGATCCGGCTCTAGTACGGTGACGAACGTCGTTCGAACCCACACAGGAGGGACCTCATGTCGCCCACGGCCACCGACGCCACCAACGCACCGGTCGATCTCGGTTTCGCGGCTTTCGACGCCGACAACCATTACTACGAAGCCGAGGACGCGTTCACCCGGCACATCCCTCGTGACATGGCCAAGCGCTGCATGCAGTGGGCCGAGATCGACGGCAAGAGGCGGCTACTGGTCGGCGGTCGGGTGAACCGTTTCATTCCGAACCCCACCTTCGATCCGGTATCCAAGCCCGGCGCCCTCGATGCCTATTTCCGCGGACAGGTCGCCGGCGACGACATGCGCAAGCTGTTCGGTGAGCTCGATCCCATCAGCCCCGCCTATCGCAACCGTGACGCCCGTGTCGCGCTGATGCGCGAACAGGGGTTGGAGGGCGCGATGTTCTTCCCCACGTTGGCGGTGGGAATGGAGGAATCACTGCGTCACGATCCGGTCGCCTTGTGCGCCGCCTTCCGCGCGTTCAATCGCTGGCTCGAGGAGGACTGGGGATTCGCGTACCAGAACACGATCTACGCCGCGCCCTACATCACCTTGGCCGATCCGCAGTGGGCGGTCGAGGAGGCGGACTGGGCGATCTCCAAGGGCGTCAAGGTGGTCGTGATGCGCACGTCGCCGGCGATCGACCCCGCCGGCGGCACCCGCTCCCCCGGCGACGCCGTCTTCGACCCGTTCTGGGCCCGTCTGGCCGAAGCCGACGTCGCGGTCGCGTTCCATTCCGGTGACGCGGGTTACGGCAAGTACATCGACGATTGGGAACCCTTCGGCGACTTCGAGGCGTTCAAGTCCTCACCCATGCGCGTCATGACGAGTGATCGCGCGCCCTTCGACATGTTCGCCGTTCTGGTGTGTCACGGCGTTTTCTCCCGCCATCCCAGGTTGCGCACGGCCTCCATCGAGGCCGGAGCCGATTGGGTGCCGAATCTGGTGAAGAAGTTCAAGAAGGCGTATTCCCAGCAACCCTTCATGTTCTCCAAGGATCCGGTGGAGCAGTTCCGCGAGCACGTGTGGGTGGCACCGTTCTACGAGGACGACATCGACCTGCTGGCCGAGGTGCTCGGTGTCGATCGACTGTTGTTCGGCAGCGACTATCCGCACGCGGAGGGACTGGCGGTGCCCACCCGTTTCGTGCACGACATCGCGAACTTCTCCCCCGATGCCGTGCGACGCATCATGCGCGAGAACGCGCGCGAGTTCCTCGCACTGGGCGGAGTCTGATCATGGTGATGCCGAAGGTGGGTCCCGGAGGTCTGGGGATCATCGAAACCATGATGGGATTCCCCGATCCCGACCCCCGTCGTCTCTACGAGTTCTTCCGCGGGAACATCCGCGACAAGGAGAGCAAGGAGACGATGTTCCCGGTCGAGTACCTCTTCAAGCAGAACGTGCCGGGTGCCCTGACCGAGGACATCGATCCCGTCGAGGTGGCCATCAACACCATGGATCACTTCGGCATCGATCGCTCGATGATCGGCATCGAGGGTGACCCCGGCGTGCGGGCGTTGACCGAGTATCCCGAGCGGTTCATCCCGTCCTGCAGCGCCGATGCCAACAACGGCGTCGACGAGGTGCGCAAGATCCGTCGTCTGCACGACGAGCACGGGTTGAAGGCGGTGGGTACTTTCCCCGCCGGTTGCACGCCGCAGGTGCCCATCGACCACGCGCGTTGGTATCCGATCTACTCGGTGTGCGCCGAGTTGGGCATCCCGATCTTCGTGTGTGCCGGAATCCCCGGCCCCCGAGTTCCGAGCATGTGCCAGCACGTCGAACTGCTCGACATCGTGTGCTACGACTTCCCCGAGCTCAAGATCGTGACCCGCCACGGGTGTCAACCCTGGACGGAGTTGATGGTGAAGTTGATGCTGAAGTGGCCGAACCTCTACTACTCCACCAGTGCGTTCGCTCCGAAGCACTACGACCCTCGCATCATCGACTACGCCAACACCCGTGGCGCCGATCGCGTGATCTACGCGGGCTATTGGCCGATGGGTCTCACCTACGAACGCATCATGGGCGACATGCCCCACGTTCCCTTCAAGGACGACGTGTGGCCCAAGTTCCTGCGCGAGAACGCTCTGAAAGTGCTCGGACTTCCCGACGTGCCATGAACCCCGGCCGACCGTCGCACGTTCGGTGGTTGGTCGTTGGCGTGGTGCTGTCGTCGCTTTTGCTTCCGTCGTTCGGTGGTGCGACCTCGGTCGGTGCAGCCGAAGACAGGGGCACAGGTTCCCGACTGTTCGCGGCGAACCTCTTCGTACGGATGATCGCCTCGCAGGTTCTGGCTGTGGACGGCGACGCGGTCTCCGTCGGTGTGGTGGACGTGGGTGGGACTCCCTTCGGCGCCGTGCGGCAACGCGGCGCCACCGAACCCGCACTTTCGACCGACACCCCGTTTCGAATCGCCAGCGTCAGCAAGACGGTCACCGCCACCGCGGTGCTGTCGCTCGTCGATGACGGATCGATCGCGCTCGACGACCGGCCCTTGGTGGCCCTTCTCGAACGCCGGGGCATTCCCTGCTCGTCGAACGGCATCTCGGAGATCCGGGTGCGGGACCTTCTGGCCCACACCTCCGGCTTCGACTCGGGTCGTGAGTGGTTCTTCGACGAGGTGGTCGTCGACACCCGCGAGCTACTCGGGCGGTTCTGCGCGAGCGGTCTTCGGACGGCGCCCGGGACCTCCTATCGGTACGGCAACGTCAACTACCTGCTCCTGGGTTGGTTGATCGAGGATGTGACGGGCCAGAGTTATGCCCGAGCCGTCGAATCGTTGCTTCTCGAGGCGAACGACCTCGACTCGTTCACGTTCCGGACCGCGTCGTCCCGGGAACCGGGAGAGCCCTCGTACTACGTGAATCCCGGGTCCAACTACATGGAACTGTTGGGGGCCGCGGGTGCGTGGTCCGCCTCGGCGACCGACCTGGCCCGCTTCGCGGACGTCCTCGCGTCGAGTGCCAACGGTCGAGGACATCTGAGTCCCCGGATGTGGGCGGCGATGCGACAGCCCGCGAGATCGTCGTCCGGCGGATCGTCGTGGGGATACGGACTCGGGGTGCGCTTGTTCTCCGCGGGAGGTTGGGGTCACACGGGTTCCATCGAATCGATCAAGGCACTGTTGATCGGCTTTCCCGATGGAGGCTCGGTGGCCGTCTTGATCGACGGCGAACGACCGGAGAGAACCGACGACCTGGTCGACATCGTGTCGGAGGCATGGTGGATGACGCACCACGTGGGATACGTGATCGCGATCCCGCCGACCTGAGTCAGGACCGTGGGGACGACACGCTGTAGGTCAGCGAACCGCGGGCCAGTGGTTTGCCCGACGTGCGACCGTGAACGCTCGCCTCACAGAACACGATCGACCGACCACGTTTGACGACGATGCCCTCGGCGACGGCGTCCTCCTTCACCAGCGCGGACAGATACTGCACGTGCATGTCGATCGTGCTGAAACCGACCTCCGGTCCGTAGGCCGATCCGATGGCGGGCACGACGACGGCATCGACGAGCGTGGCGATGGCGCCACCATGAACGATGCCCATGGGCTGTTCCAGTTCGGGCTTGAACGGCAGGATCATCCGGCAGTAGTCGAGGCGCACGGCCTCCACGCGCAGACCGACGAGTTTGGGGAAATAGACCCGGTCCCATTGCCCGAACCGCAACCAGCGTTCCTCGACGTCGGCCGGTAGCTTCGCGAAGTCCTCCTCGGCGTGATTCATCGCCACACTGTGTCACGTGCTCCCCCGTCGGGGCAGAATGCGCGGGTGGAGCGGATTCGACACGACCGGGTGCTGTTGCCCGAACGGGGTCTCGGTCCGGCGACGATCACCGTCGACGGGGGACGCATCGTGGCCGTCGAGCCGGAACACACGCGCGGGCCGGAACACACGTGCGGAGACGGAGACGGGTGGGAGCCGGGCACGATCCTCGCACCGGCGTTCGTGGACCTGCAGGTGAACGGCGTGGACGACGTCGACGTGTGGTCGACGGCGCTCGACCGGGACGACGAGCGCTGGGATCGGTTGGAGCAACTGCTCGTCGATCGCGGGGTGGGCACATGGTGTCCGACGCTCGTGACCGCGTCCACGGGCAAGTACGGCCCCGCGATGGACTACCTGGCGGGCCGGACCCGCCGCGCGGACCGCCCGACCATCGCCGGTGTGCATCTGGAGGGTCCGTTTCTCGGTTCGTCGACCGGGGCCCATCGTGCCGAGTTGGTGACGTTCCCGACCTCGGACTTCTTCGACGCGTTGCCCGTGGTGCCCGCGATCGTAACCATGGGTGCCGAGCACGAGGGCGTCCCGAGCGTGATCCGAGAACTCGTCCGCCGCGGTGCGGTGGTCTCGATCGGTCACACCCGCCCGGAACGCCGTGGTTACGAGGAAGCGGTGGCGGCGGGAGCCCGCATGGTGACGCACCTCCACAACGCGATGAGCGGGTTGGCGCACCGCGAGCCCGGCCTGGCCGCGTGGGCGTTGAACGACGATCGCGTCGTGGTCGGTCTCATCGCCGACGGTGTGCACGTTCATCCCGACATCGTGCGCCTCACGTTTCGTTGCAAGCCGACCGCGGTCGCTCTGGTCACCGATTCGGTGGCGTGGCGAAGTGGTCGCGCCGGACCGGTGGACATGACACTCGTGGACGGAGCCCCTCGCCTACCCGACGGCACGTTGGCGGGCAGCGCCACCACCATGTCGGACAGCCTGCGGGTGTGTCGTTCCGCCGGAGTCCCTCTGGAGGACGCGTTGCGGGCCGCGACCTCCACGCCGGCCCGGGTGATCGGACGCGAGGACGTGGGTGCCATCCGCGTGGGTGCACGGGCGGACCTGGTGGCGTTGGACGACGACCTCGACGTGGTCGGGGTCTGGCTCGGCGGCGCACGACTGCGTTGATTCCGCGGGTGTCGCTACCCTGACCGCCATGCAGATCGTCTCGGCTCTTTTCGTGGAGAACTTCGCCATGCGCCAGGCCCCCGGGCCGAGCACCCGAATCGACATCACCGGAGCCATGTTCTCCATGGCCTCCCCGTCGCCGGTGCCCGTCACCCTCGATCCGCACCTGATCGCCCTCATCCATTGCGCGCCACATCAGAGTGGTGCCGGCGTGTTCGAGGTCGTGTTCCGTCGGGGGATGAACGAGGGCGACGAGCAGATCGCGCGCAACGTGAGCCCCTTCACCGTGGAACCCGGAAAGTTCACCTATCGCCTCGTGAAGGCGGAACTGGAGTTCACCGAGTACGGCCAGATCTTCGCCCATTGTCGGGTGGATCACGGTCCCTGGCACCTGGTGCCGTTCACCCTCTTGCCGCCCGCCTGATCGACGGGGATCCCGCGGGTCGTCGGGTCGTCGGGGCCCGCGGATTACAGTCGGGGCGTGCCGACTTCACTGGATCCGACCACCGATCGTGCCGCCGTCGATATCGCTCGCGGCCTGGCCATGGATGCCCCGTTGGCGGTCAAGAGCGGGCATCAGGGCACCGCGATGTCGTTGGCTCCGCTGGCCCACGTCCTGTACAGCCGCGTGATGAAGCACGATCCGTCGGATCCGTCGTGGGCCGATCGCGACCGCTTCGTGTTGTCCGCCGGTCATGCGTCGATCCTGCAGTACTCGATGCTCTTCCTGCAGGGCTACGGATTGTCGATCGACGACTTGAAGGCTTTCCGTCAGTGGGGATCGGCGACGCCCGGACATCCCGAGGTCGGTCACACGCCCGGCGTCGAGGTCACCACCGGTCCGCTCGGACAGGGAATCGCCAACGCGGTGGGTCTGGCGATGGCCGAACGTCACCTGCGCGCGCGGTTCGGGTCCGACATCTGCGATCACCACACGTGGGTGATCGCCGGCGACGGATGTCTGATGGAGGGTGTCAGCCACGAGGCGGCGTCGTTCGCCGGACACCAGAAGTTGTCGCGTCTCGTGGTGGTGTTCGACGACAACGGCATCACCATCGACGGCGGCACCGGCCTCACGTGCAGTGACGACGTCGCCAAGCGATTCGAGTCCTACGGTTGGTCGGTGCGTTCGCTCGGTGAGATCGGCGAGGACCTCGACGCGTTGGAGAACGCCCTCCTCGACGCGCGTGATTCCACCGACGACCGACCGAAACTGTTGATCCTGCGCACGAAGGTGGGTGTCCCCTCCCCGGACTGGACCGGCAAGCACGAGGCTCACGGCAACCCGTTCACGGCCGAGCACGTCTCGCGCACCAAGGCCGTCATGGGTATCCCCGACGAGCCGTTCTGGGCGCCGGAGTCCGTGGTCTCGGCCGTGCGAGCGGGTGCGGCGCGGTGTCGCGCCGAGCGCGAGGTGTGGTCGGCCCGCGCCGCGGGTCATTCCGCATGGACCGCTTTCGTGAACGGACCGAGCGCCGGTTGGATCGACGCTCTTCCCGTCTTCGAACGAGGAGAGTCGATCGCCACGCGCGTGGCGATCCAGAAGGCGTTCGACGCGGTCCTCGCCGACGTTCCCGGGCTCCTCTCGGGTTCGGCCGACCTCACCGGCAACACCGGAACGAAGTTGTCGGGTCAGAGCGCCGCCTCCCCCGCCACTCCCGACGGACGACAGGTGTACTACGGCATTCGCGAGCACGCCATGGGATCGATCATGGTGGGCATGGCTCTGCACGGTGGACTGTTGCCCGTGGGCGGAACGTTCTTCGTGTTCTTCGACTACATGAAGCCGCCGGTGCGTCTGGCGGCGTTGTCGCGCGCGAAGTGCATCTTCGTGTTCAGCCACGATTCGGTCGGTGTGGGCGAGGACGGACCCACGCACCAGCCGATCGAACATCTGGCCGCGTTGCGCGCCATTCCCGATCTGCAGGTGATCCGACCGTGTGACGCCAACGAGACGTCGCAGGCGTTGCGCGCGGCCATCGAACACGACGGCCCGACGGCCTTGGTGCTCAGTCGCCAGAATCTTCCGGTCGTCTCCGACGGGTCCGCCGTGACGTTGGGTGCCGCGGTGTTGCGCGAAGGTACCGACGTGTGCCTCGTGGCCACGGGAAGCGAGGTGGCGGTGGCGCTGGCGGCGGCCGACCGTCTGGCCGAGTCGGGTGTCTCGGCGCGGGTCGTGACCATGCCGTCGTGGGATCGCTTCGAGGCCACGCGTCGCGCGGATCGCGCGCGGGCCGAGGCGATTCTTCCGACCGGCATGACGACCGTGTCCATCGAGGCCGGAGCGACGCTCGGCTGGCACAAGTACGCCGACGAGTGCGTCGGAATCGACCGTTTCGGCGCGAGCGCGCCGGGTGGTGTGGCGTTGGCCAATCTGGGCATCGAGGCCGGCAACGTGGTGCGCGTGGTCACGGATCTTCTCGGACGCGGAGCCTCGGCCTGAACGACATGTCCGACACCGCCCGCCTCCATCGTCTGTACTCCGAGCAGGGTCAGAGTCCCTGGCTCGACAATCTGCGCCGCGATCTGATCGTCGGTGGCGGTTTGGCCGCCGTGCGGGATTCGGGTGTTCGTGGTCTCACGTCGAATCCCACCATCTTTCAAAAGGCCATCCAGGGTTCGGCCGACTACGACGCTCAGTTCGCCTCGTTACGTGGCTCCGGCCACTCCGTGATCGAGAGTTACTGGGAGATGGTTCTCACCGACATCCGGGGCGCCCTCGACGTGTTCGCTCCCCTGTACGTGTCCAGCGACGGAGGCGACGGCTTCGTGAGCGTGGAGGTCGATCCGAATCTGGCCCATGACGGCGAGGGAACCCTCGCGGCGGCGCGCGCCCTGTGGGACCGGGTGGATCGACCCAACCTGATGGTCAAGATCCCCGGCACCGTCGAGGGCCTGCCCGCCATCCGGCGGATGATCGCCGAGGGTCGCAACGTGAACGTGACCCTGATCTTCGGCCTCGACCGTTACCAGAAGGTGATGGACGCCTACATCGAGGGTCTCGAGGACCGCGTGGCGTCCGGGCTCGACGTTTCGCGTGTCGCGAGTGTCGCATCGTTCTTCATCAGTCGAGTCGACAGTGAGGTCGACAAGCGACTCGAGGCCACGGGTACTCCGGAGGCGCTTGCCGAGCGGGGTAAGGCGGCCGTGGCCCAGGCGAAGCTGGCCTACGAGGCTTTCGCCCGCACCTTCTCCGGGGCCCGCTGGGAGGCCCTCGCCGCCCGTGGTGCGCGGGTGCAGCGTCCGTTGTGGGCGTCGACCAGCACGAAGAACCCGTCGTATCCCGACACTCTCTACGTGGACGAACTCATCGGTCCGTTCACCGTGAACACCCTGCCCGATGCCACCGTGGACGCGTTCGCCGACCACGGCACCGTCGCCCGTCGTATCGACGTCGATGTCGACGAGAGTCACCGCGTGTGGTCGGCTCTCCCCGGCCTCGGTGTCGACATGGACGACGTGGCCGCGCGACTCGAGGCCGAGGGCGTGGCGTCGTTCCGAAAGAGTTTCGACGAGTTGCTCGACGCTCTGAGCGCCAAGCAACCGTCACTCTGACTCATTCACCGATGAGGTGGATGGCCTTCTCGATGGAACGTCGCGCCTGCGACAGTGTCTTGTCGACGGCGGGTCGTCCTTGGCGACGCGCCGACGCCTCGCGAAGCACGTCGAACTGAACGTCGTCCAGTCGCGACAGGACCTCGCGCAGATCCGCCGCGATCTCGTCGAGGCGTTCGCGTTGGCGCGCATCGAGTTCGTCGGAGGGTTCGGAGATCATCGGGCGACTCCCTTGGTGCGGGCGGGCAGGATCGTGTCGCGGACGATGTCGACCGGGTGGCGCACCGGGAGGCCCGCCGACGCGAGGAACATCGAACATCCCGGATTGGCCGACGCCACCACGATGTCGGAGCGTCCGGCGCGGGCGGATTCGATGACGGCCACCTTCCGGTCCCGTACCTCCTCGGCGAGCCGCGGATGAAGGAGCGAGTACGCGCCTCCCGCGCCACAGCACAGGCCGTCGTCGGTCAATTCGATCACATCCGCCCGATCACGCAGAACGCGTCGCGTGGCGCCGTGCACCTTCTGGACGTGCCGATGGTGGCACGGGTCCTGGATGACGACGGTGGGGGTCTCGGAACGTGTGGGTGCGAGGAGGGGGGCGATGTCGTCTCGATCCATCAACGTGGCCAGCCACTCCACCGCGTCGACCACCCGCGCCGAGAACATGCGTGCCTCGTCGGTGTCGAGAAGTCGGCCGTACTCCTTCATCGCCGCGCCACAGCCGGCCGAATCAACGATGATCGGTGCGTGTCCGGGCATGGAGCGCATGGTGCGCTCGGCCAGTCGGACGCTCTCGTCGTGCATGCCCGCGTGGGTGTGCAGGGCCCCGCAACATGATCCTTCCGGACCCGGTATTCCGTGGCGGAGACCCACCCGTTCGGCGAGTTCGGCGACGGAACGGTGTGTTCCCCGTTGCCAGACGTCCATCACGCAGCCCGTCAGGATCCAGACGTCGGGTTCGCCCGTCACCGCGCGCAGTGGAGCATCGTTGCGCCAGCTCAATCGCGGCAATCCCATCCGACGGGGAACGAGGCGCAGACGTTGGGCCACGGCGAGCAACGGACGGGACCACAGGAGCAGTCGATGGTGGCGCAGGAGGGACAGGCCGACACGAAGCCAGCGGGGGCTCACCCGGCCCGTGCGGGCGAGATCGGTCTTGGCTCCCTCGATCATGCGTCCGTACGGAACGCCACTCGGACACGCGGGTTCGCAGGCCCGACATTGGATGCAGGTGTCGAGGAACGTCACCGATTCGGCGTCCAGACGGAGGTGGCCGTCGGCGACGCCCTTCATGATGGCGATGCGACCGCGAGGCGACAGGGCCTCCTCCCCCGTCGCGCGAAAGGTGGGGCAGTGCGGAAGGCACAAACCACAACCCACGCAGGTGGCGATGTCGTCGGGCGACACGGAGGCGAGTCGGCTCGACGTCACGTCATCACGGTAGTCGCCGTTGTGACGTGACCGGCGGAAGCGTCCACCCGTCGAAACCGCATAAGGTTCCTCCATGCCCAGCACTCCGGATTTTCTCGCGGCGGTTCGCACCAGCACCGACGAACTTCGTCGTCTCGCTCGTTCCACCCACGACACCATCGTTCCGGACTGTCCCGGCTGGCTGGGGCGCGACGTGGTGGCCCACCTGGGTCGGGTCTACGCGAGCGTCACCGCCATCGTCGATGCCCGGGCCTCGGGTCCGGTGGATCCGGGTGATGCGGGGGTCGCTCCGGTGGGGGCGGCGATCATGGAGTGGATCGACGAACGATGCGAGGCCATGATCGAGGCGATCTCGGGTATCGCGTCCGACGAGCGGGTGTGGACCTGGTCGGACGACCACACCGGTGGTTTCTACCACCGACGAATGGCCCACGAGACCGCGGTGCACGTGTGCGACCTTCAGCGCGCGATCGCCGTCACCGTCACGATGGATCGGGACCTGGCGTGCGACGGAATCGACGAGGCCTACGGTCTGATCCTGCCGTTCGGTATGAAGAGACGGAACCGTGAGTTTCCGTCCTCGACTCTGCATCTCCATTGCACCGATGGCCCGGGCGAGTGGATGATCGTCCCGCGTGGGGACACGGTGGAGGTTCGACACGAGCATGCCAAGGGTGACGTGGCATGGCGGGGGCCGGCCGTGGGTCTGTTGTTGGCGGCGTGGGGACGACGTCACACGGGAGTGGTGGGCTTCGGCGATCCGCGGGCGTCCGAGGAGTGGTACAGCCTCGGAGTCTGATCAGGCGGCGATCCAGGTTCGCGTGTCGGTGCCCGCCCAGTAGGCGACGCGCTTCTCGGCTTCGGACCGCGCGGATTCGTCGGTGACGGACGCCCGGACACGCATCACGGTGGCCACCAACAATCGCAATTCGGCGATCCCCCGGGTCAGAGCGTCGTCGGTGTGGTCGGTTCCGTATCCGTCGGCGAACGCGGAGTACGTGCCGGCCCGTCCTCCCCAACGCTCCTCCCATCGCAGGAGGGGGGCGTGATCCCATGCGGGTCGTGACAATGAGAGCAAGTCCCAGTCGAGGACGACGGTGCGACCGGTGCGTCGGTCCACCACCACGTTGCCCGGATGCAGATCCCCGTGCACCACGACCGCGCCGTCGAGACCCTCGGCGAGGTGAGGGAGCACCCACCGGAGCCGCTCGTGCGCCGTGCTCAGAATGGCCCGCCATTCGGGCGCGAGGCTCGCCGAGAGGTCGTCGAGCGTCGCGGCCACGTCCCACCATGCGAATCGAGCGGCCACGGGAAGTGGATGCACGCCCGACAGCCGGCTCGGATCGACGCGGTGCAGTGCGCGGGTCATTCTGCCGACCTCCGTCCAGTCGGGATCGGCCGTGGGGTCGTGGTCGATGTGCTCCCAGGTGGTGGCCCACAGTTCGGGGTCGATGTCGGGATCGACGAACGAACGGACGTCGTACGGAACGGGAACCCGAAGCCCGAGGTCGGTGAGAACACGCGATGCGTTCAGGGCCGCCACGGGGTCGGTCGTCGGACGACAGATCCGGATCGCGCACGGGCCCGCTCGATAGACGGCGTTCATGCTCACGCGTTCGAGACGTGGTTCGGGTAGATCGAGTTGCTCGGCGACGCGGCGCGCCAACCGTTCGGCGCGCAGGATGCGGCTCGGATCCCCGGCGAGCACGGGAGACGCGACGAGGGGTTCGACGTCGGTCATCGCACGGTCATCGGCCCGGCAGGTGGCCGGCACCGGGATTCAGGCGTCGATCGGGGTCGAACGACGACAACAGTCGATGATGAATGCCCGCGATGGCCGGGTCGATGCTCCGTTCGGGCTGCTTCTCATCGGAGTGGATCACCCCGACTCCGACCTCGGCCAGGACCCGCCCGACGCGGGCGGACACGTGCTCGACGATCCGGCTCGGTGGCACGGACCAACGGTGCGGTCGACGACCGGGCTCCGGCTCCTCGTCCACCTCCTCCGTCGCGAATCCGTGGCGACGCAGGTCGAGCACGGTGGAGTCGATGTCGCTCGGGTGACCCTCGAGGCACACCCACGCCTCGCGTCCGTCCCACAGGATGGACGACGGGCGATGCAGACGCGTGATCAGTTCGACGACTCTCGTGGTCGACAGGTCGACGAGCCGGAACCACCGTGTCGCGGGAGGTATCGGACGGGTTCGCAACGTCACCTCGGCCAGCGCTCCGAGTCGACCGTGCGCGCCGACGACGAGGCGGCAGAGATCGAAGCCACTCACGTTCTTCACCGTGGGGCCCCCACCCTTCACGATGTCGCCCCGTCCGTCGACCATGTGCACCTCGAGCAACGATTCGCGAAGGTGGCCGCGTCCGAGACGCAGGTGATCGTTCCAGCCGGTGGCCACGGCTCCCCCCACCGTGCCCGAGGCGTGACGACGCTGTCCGAGGTTGACGTACTGACCGCGTGCGCGCAGAGTCTCGTCGAGCTCGGCCACGGACGTCCCCGCTCCGCAGGAGACCGTCATCTCGTCGGGTTGGAACGAATCGACTCCCGCGGGAGCGCTCACGACTCGGATCCGGTCGGGCGCCCCGACGCGCGAGCCGGCTCCCCGGACCCAGACCTCTCCGTTCGCGCCGATTTCCTCGGCGAACACGGCCGTGCGCGGGTTCACACCCACAGTCCCTCGACATGGGCGTGAGCGTCACCGCAACCGGCCGGGCTGGGGAGAACCTTGAAGGGATTGGCCAGACCCAACGGATC
>CAEZTS010000018.1_pt1 | contig 14307 bp, 15 predicted proteins | sample 7264281 | NCBI WGS metagenome assembly CAEZTS01 (sample SAMEA6813810, study PRJEB35770) | freshwater metagenome | biome: Freshwater; feature: Freshwater reservoir; material: water | place: Czech Republic | collected 2017-08-18 | depth 0.5m m
CGTGAACGTCTACATCAAGGCCCGCGAGATCACGGCCTTCATCGGTCCGTCGGGATGCGGCAAGTCGACGGTGTTGCGATGCTTCGATCGCATGAACGATCTCATCCCCACCGCGCGGGTGGAGGGAACGGTGGAGTACCACGGCGTGAATCTGTACGACCGCGAGGTCGACGCGGTCGAGGTTCGGCGACGGGTGGGAATGGTCTTCCAGAAGCCCAACCCGTTCCCGAAGAGCATCTACGACAATCTGGCCTTCGGACCCCGACTGAACGGCATCAAGAAGAAAGCCGACCTCGACGTGATCGTGGAATCCTCGTTGAAGCGCGCGGCTCTGTGGGACGAGGTGAAGGATCGTCTCAAGGCCTCGGCGATGGGTCTGTCGGGTGGACAGCAACAACGACTCTGCATCGCCCGTTGCATAGCCGTGGAGCCCGACGTGATCCTGATGGACGAGCCGTGTTCGGCGCTCGACCCCATCGCGACCGCGCGCATTGAGGATCTGATGCAGGAGATCAAGCGGGACTTCACCATCATCATCGTCACCCACAACATGCAGCAGGCCGCGCGCGTGAGCGATCAGACCGCTTTCTTCACCACCGAGGTGAATCCCGAGAGCGATCGACGCACCGGCGTGCTGGTGGAGTTCGACAAGACCCAGAAGATGTTCTCCAACCCGTCGGACTCGCGCACCGAGGCCTACGTCACCGGCCGTTTCGGCTGAGAGGAAGATCATGGAAGAAGCACGCAAGTCCTTTCACCGCGAACTGAACGACATCCAGCAGGAGCTCGTGCGCATCTCGGCGGGAGTGGTGGAGAGCATTCCCCGGTGCACGACGGTTCTGCTGGAGCAGGATCTGTCGGCGGCCGAGTCGATGATCATGGCCGACGACGAGGTGGACGCCCGCACCATCGAACTCGAGGACCGCTGCATCCAGATCCTCGCGTTGCAGGCGCCGGTGGCCGGAGAACTTCGTCAGGTGATCGCCGCTCTCAAGATCTGTGCCGAGATCGAACGCTCGGCGGACCTGGTGGTGAACATCTGCAAGGCCGCTCGTCGCATCTACGGACACGAGTTCGATCCCAAGTTGCGCGGGTTGGTGTTGAAGATGTCGGACCAGGCCCGACATCTGTTCAGTGAGGCCACCAGCGCGTATCACGACGCGGACGCCTCCCGCGCGGCGGCCATCGACGACATGGATGCCTTCCTCGACGATCTGCAGCGACAGTTCATCCAAGCCATCTTCGAATCGCACGCCGCGGGTCGTATCGACCTGCAGGTGGCCATTCAGCTGGCCGTGGTGGCGCGGTTCTACGAACGAATCGGCGATCACGCGGTGAACATGGGGGAGAAGGTTCGTTTCCAGGTCACCGGTTGGCTACCCGAGCAGTCGGGTGCGGCCCGACACCGTGAACGCAGCTTGCAGGACCCCACCCCCGTGGGAATGGTCCGGCCACCCGTGGGGAACCCGCCATCGGACACCTGATTTCTCCGCGTGTTCACCGCTCGTTCACGGCATCTACTCCGAGCGGAAAGGTGGGCTGTTTAGTTTCGTTCACCGTGGGGACACGGAACATTCAGCCGCGGAGATTCCCGACGATGGACGGCGAACGATGAATCGATTGGCGCACGACGAGCTGGCCGACCTGCGCTCGGAGGTGCTGCGTGTCGCGGCCAACCTCATCGAGAGCATCCCCCGGGCCACGCAGATTCTTCTCGATCAGGATCTCGAGGGTGCGGAGTACCAGATCCTGGCCGACGACGAATTCGACATGCGCACCATGGTGCTGGAGGAGCGGTGCATCGCTCTCATGGCGTTGCACGCTCCGGTGGCCGGCGAATTGCGACACGCCGTGACCATCATGAAGATGGCCGCCGATCTCGAACGGTCGGCGGATCTGGTGGTGAACATCTGCAAGGTGTCGCGGCGCATCCACGGTCACGAACTCGACGCCAAGTTGCGCGGCCTCATCACCCGTATGGGTCAGCAGGCTCAGAGTCTGTTCAAGCACTCGTTCGAGGCCTACGCCGATCTGGACCTGCCGGTGGCCAAGGCCGTCGACGACATGGACCTCTTCCTGGACTACCTCCACAAGCAGTTCATCCAGGCCATCTTCGAGTCGCACAGCGCCGGTCACATCGATCTGCCGATCGCGGTCCAGATGGCCATCACCGCGCGATTCTTCGAGCGCATCGGAGACCATGCGGTGAACTGCGCTCATTTCGTCCAGTTCCTGATCACCGGTGAACTTCCCCCGGCCGGTGACCACCGGCGGGGTGGTCGGGGGTCCCTCGACCAGACCCCGGCGGGTGGAATCACCATGACCGGAGCGAACCCCGCATGATCACCGTCGTGTTCGTGGTGCTGGCGTTGGCCATCGGGTTCTACGTCGGACTTCGTCGTGGGCGAGCCGAGGGGATCGTCACGACCGTCGCGCAACCCGAGGTTTCCGCCACTCCCTCCGAGGAGGGCGAGGTGGCACCGCAGGTGCGGGCGGCACTCGACTCTCTGTCGGTGGGAGTCGTCGTGGCCGCGACCGACGGCACGATCGTGTTTCGGAACGTCACGGCACGGGGGCTCACGGGAGCCGTTCATTCCGACGTGCTGGTGGACGAGGCGGTCGACGTCCACCTCCGCGGAGCCCTCGACGGCGACTCGCGACGTCAGGTGTTGGACCTCTTCGGTCCGCCGAGAAAAGTCGTGGCGGTGTCGGCCACCCCGTTGTCGACCGGCGGTGCGGTCGCCATGGTCGAGGACATCACCGAGCGATCGCTCGTGGACGCGGTGCGCACCGATTTCGTCGCCAACATCAGTCACGAGTTGAAGACCCCGGTGGGAGCTCTGGCGGTGCTGGCCGAGGCGCTGTCGGCCGAGGACGATCTGGATGTCATCCATCGACTGTCGGGCAAGATGGTCGACGAGGCACTGCGCGTGGGCCGCACGATCGACGACCTCCTGGAGTTGTCGCGAATCGAGCTGGGTGGCGAGGCGGTGAAGGACGCGGTGAGCGTCTCCATGGTGATCGCCGAGGCCGTCGACCGCGCGCGCCCGCTCTCCGAACGACGGGCCATCGACGTGTCCAGTGTGGAGGCCAGCGATCGCATGAAGGTGCTCGGCGATCGTCGCCAGCTGGTGTCGGCTCTCGGCAATCTGGTGGAGAACGCCGTGAAGTACTCCGAACGAGGATCCAAGGTCGAGGTCTCGGCGCGTTCCGACGGTCAGTGGGTGGAGTTCACGGTTCGGGACTACGGCCTCGGAATCCCGGCGCGCGACATCGACCGCATCTTCGAGCGCTTCTATCGCGTCGATCGCGCTCGGTCGCGGGAGACCGGAGGCACCGGACTCGGCCTGGCCATCGTGCGTCACGTCGCCACCAATCACGGTGGCGAGGTGTCGGTGACGAGCATTGAAGGCGAGGGTTCGACGTTCCTTCTGCGGGTGCCGGCGGCCCCCGGTTTGGTCTTGACGACGATGTCGGAAGCGGGATGAGGAGCTGAATATGGGAATGCAGACCGTTCTGTTGGTGGAGGACGAGGAGAGCTTCATCGACGCCCTGACCGTCGGCTTGAAGAAGGAGGGCTTCCGTGTCGAGGTCGCTCGCGACGGGATGGAGGCGCTGAACAAGTTCGACGTCGTCCAACCCGACGTGGTGCTGCTCGACGTGATGTTGCCCAAGATCTCCGGCATCGACGTGTGTCGCCAGTTGCGCAAGAAGACCCAGGTGCCCATCATCATGGTCACCGCCAAGGGCGCCGAGATCGACACGGTCGTGGGGCTCGAGGTGGGGGCCGACGACTACATCACCAAGCCGTATCGCATGCGCGAGTTGGTGGCCCGGATGCGCGCCGTTCTGCGGCGGGTTCCCAACGAGGCCACCGCCGGCATGACCGACCTCGACGGCAACACCTTGATGGTGGGTGAGGTGGTTCTCGATCCGGATCAGCACAAGGTGGTGGTGAACGGCGCCGAGGTGGCCATGCCCCTCAAGGAGTTCGAGCTGCTGCACATCTTGTTGGCCAATGCCGGCCGGGTGCTGCCCCGCGAGACGCTGATCGATCGCGTGTGGGGCACCGACTACGTCGGTGACACCAAGACGCTCGACGTGCACATCAAGCGTCTGCGCGCCAAGGTGGAGGACGACCCCGCCTCCCCGACGCGCATCGTGACGATTCGCGGTCTCGGTTACAAGTTCGAGCGGGTTCGCACCTGATCGAAGGCGCGCCCGTGGATTCGCGCCCGGCGGATGGAACCGATGCCGTCGCACGGTTCACCTAATCTGTTGCCGTGAACGACGCGGCCCCCTCGAGTCTCCCGGGTCGTGGACGCGGCGGCGAGTACGTGGCCCCGCGACATCAACACCGATTCGTGCCGTCGCCGTTCACCCGCTTGGTTCGCGTCCACGCGCTCATGGCCGCCGGTGAGGCGTCCATGGCGGTCGCTCTGGCCGATTCGCTCTTCTTGTCCATCACCCCGGGCGAGGCCCGAGGTCGGGTTCTGTTGTTCCTGGCGGTCAGTTTCGCGCCATTCCTGGTTCTCGGTCGATTCATCGGTCCGGTGATCGACCGCATGCCCGGCGGACGACGCCTGTTGATCGTCCTCATCGCCGCTTTGCGCGCCGTCGTGATGCTGTTGATGGTGTCGCAACTGGATTCGTTGCTGTTGTTCCCCCTGGCGTTCCTCGCCATGGTGTTGAACAAGACCTACGGCGTGTCGAAGTCGGCCGTGTTGCCGTCGTTGTTGCGCGGCGACAAGGACCTCGTCCAGTCGAACGCCCGACTCGGTGTCACGGCCGGTGTGGTGGGGTTCCTGGCGGCCATCCCGGCCGGACTTCTCAGTGCGGCCTCGCCGAAGGCCTCCCTGGTCTTCGGGGCCCTCGTCTTCGTTCTGGCGACGTTGAACGCCATGAAGTTGCCGAGGCAATCGGTCACCACCGGCGAGACGCAACAGCTGGAGATCGAGGAACTCCGTCAGCCGAACGTGTTGATCGCGGTGTCGGCGATGAGCCTCGTGCGGGCCTCGGTGGGGTTCACCTTCTTCCATCTGGCGTTCTTCTTCGCCGATCACCCACGGGTCGAGCGCCTGGATCTGGCTCCCAACGGCATGTGGTACGAGGTGCGTTATCACTTCGGTCCGCAGTTCGGCACGATGTGGTTCGGTCTCGCGGTGAGTCTGGCCGCGATCGGATCGTTGCTCGGCAACCTGAGCGCGAAACCCTTGAGGCGAGTGGGGCACATCGAACACCTGCTGATCGCCGCACTGTTCTTGATCGGAGGGGCGGGTCTCCTGACCGCGTTGCTCCCCACCACGATCACCGCACTGTTGTTGATGGCGATCGTGAACTACGCGGCCGCCATCGGGAGCATGTCGTTCGAGTCGATCGTGCAGCGCGACGCACCCGACGCCAACCGGGGCCGTGCGCTCGCCAACTACTACACCAAGTTCCAACTGATGTGGGTTCTGGCCGGCATCATCCCGGTGCTGTTGAAGCTGCCCGGAGTGGTGGGCTTCGCGGTGGTCTCGACGATCGGCTTCAGCGGCGGTCTGGTGTATTGGTTGAGCAACCGACAGGTGAGCAAGGGCTTGGAGCCGTCATCGGTGGTGGCCCAATTGCGTCAGCGTTTCAGTCGCCGGTGACGAATTCGATTCTCGCCAGCCACAAGCCGGGGGCTTCGAGTTCGGCGGGCGTGGGCAGACTGGACGCGTTGGTGTAGAGCGGTGTCAGGCCGGCGACACCGGCGCGCTGAATGACACCGTCGACGAAGGCCCGCCCGGCCTCGACTTGCTGACGTTCGACGTGCACGCCCAACAGCCGTTCGACGAACTTCGTCTCGTCGCCCCCGTCGACGCGTCGACGTCGCGCCGCCTCGGCGATACGAGCCGGGTTGCCGAGAACCTTGGCGCCCACCAGATCGGTCATGTAGTCGCTCCAACCGATGACGACCGACAGAATGGTGTCCAGGCGCGGACGAAGACGCTCTTGTTCCGGCGTGCGCACGGCTCCGAGCAACAACTCGGGATCACCGAGGATCTTCTGCAACGACATCATCATCTCGGACGGATCCGACGACTCAATGGAGGACAGTTTGTCGCTGATGGCCGTGGGGTCGGGTCGGAACGCGGCCACGTGAGCACTGATCAACGACGTCACCTCGTCACGAACGTGTTCGATGCCGTACATCTGGTGGGTGACGATCTCGCGCACAAGGGTCCACATGCGAACGTCGTCGGTGGCCAGATCCCATTCGGTGGCGAACGCATCGATGTTGTCGGCCAACAGCGCCAAACGCGAACCCGCGGGCCGCGGAAGAGGCAGGTCGTACTGTCCGAGGGACCGCTTGGCGATGAGTCCCACCATCGAGCCCACGGTCATACCCATGGTCATGGGCGCCAGCATGTTGGTGAGGTTGGCGAACATGCCGGCGAACGGATCGCCATCGGAACTCTCCGGATTCGTCGCCGACGTTCCGAGCGCGGTGGCGAGATCGGTGAAGAGTGGCCGGTAATCGTCGAGGGTGCGTTGGGCCCACTGACCGGGGGTGACCATGTCGGGAACGACGTCGACGACGTTCGACACGTCGCCGATACCGGTGCCCATCTGGACCTGCATGGCCGCGATACGCGCGAGGTTCTCGAACTCGATGCGCACGCGCGGATCGATGTTGTTCTCGGCTTGGCCACCGGTGGCGGTGGACTGGGCGATCTGACGGGCGGTGTCCCATTGGATGGGTCCGTGTCCCTGGAACATCTTCATCATGTCGCCGAACATTCCGCCGAACATTCCGCCGAACATGGCCGAGAACGGATCGGGCTCGTCACCGGAGTCTCCGAATCGGGGATCGCGCGGGAAATCGTCGGGCACGAGGCGAGCCTACGACCTGCCGATGGACGACACGCGTCGGGACATGGCGACCGTACCCCGTCGATCGGCGACGACGAACTAGCGTTTCGCGCATGACGGCGATGGAGTCACCGGTCGACCACGACGGCGCGGACACGAAGCTGGTGTCGGTCGTCGTCACCGGTGCCCTGTGGCCACTCGGTCGACGGGTGGTCGAACGATTGGTGGCCTCGGGTCGTTATTCGGTGACCGAGATCCAACGAGGCGAGTCGGCCATCACACAGCCGTTGGACGTGCTGATCCATCTGGCTCCGGGCGACCATGACGCCCTCGCGGCGCGGGGACGAAGTGCCGCGGTGGGAACCCCCGAGTTGTTGGCGGCGGCCACCGAGCACGGGGTCCGGCACGTGGTACTTCTCTCCTCGGCGATGGTGTACGGAGCGTGGCCCAACAATCCGGTTCCCATCACCGAGGACGCGGCGTTGCGACCCGACTTCGGTTTCGCCTTCGCCCGCCAATTGGCGACCGTCGAGCAGATGGTCGACGATTGGCGCGAAGCGGTCCCCGGTCGATCGACGTGCATCCTGCGTCCGGTTCCGGCCATGGCGGCCGATGGAACGAGCAGCCTCGTGCGCGCTCTGGCCGCGGGCATGGGAGGTCGACTCGGTGAGGACGACGTGCCCGCGCAATTCCTTCACCTCGACGATCTGGCATCGGCGGTCGAACTGGTCGTGGAACGTCGGCTCGACGGTGTGTACAACGTGGCGCCCGACGGTCACGTCCCCGGCTCGCGCGTGCGTTCGTTGTGGGGGATGGCGCCGCGACTGCGGCTTCCCGATCGAGTGGCCGAACTCGTGGCCGATGTCCGCTGGCGTTTTCAACGCGGCCCCATTCCGCCGGGGCTGCGGCCCTACGTGCGGTCGCCGTGGTTGGTGTCGAACGGACGTCTACGGGCCGAGGGCTGGGCGCCGACGGTCACGAACGAGCAAGCCTTCGTGGAGGGCACCGACGCCAAGTGGTGGACCATGCTCACCCCGAAGCGACGTCAGGAATTGGCTCTCGGGGCGATGATCGTGACCTTCGTGCTGGGCGCGACCGTCGTCGGTGTGTGGTTGCGTCGTCGTGTGCGTGACCGTTAGTCGGGAGCGAGTTCGCGCAACAGATCCTCGACGTCCTCGATGGGCACGAAGCAGGGTTCGGTGTTCTCCTCGGTGTACAGCCCCATGAGGCCGCCGAACCGGTCGAGCACCGGGGCACCCTCGGTCATGTTCGAACCGGTGGAGGATGCGCCGTCGAGGATGACCAAGCCGTCGTCCAGGCGTTCTCCCACCGAGAACGGACGACCCGCGCCGTCGGCCACGATCACCCGGTGACCCATCGCGACCTTGGCCATCGCGGGAAGGGTGTCGATGCGGGTGTCGTTTCCGTTCCCGACGCGCAACACCGCGAGATGCATTTCTTCGTCCACGTGCACGATGTTGGCCGTGCGACGACGACCATCGCGGGGATCGATCGTCATGAAGGTCTCGTCGGTGGCCGAGTCGACGGCGGCCCACGTGGTGACGAGGTAGGTGCCGTCCCCGAGGACCATCGCCATCGGGGCCGCGCCGTTCTCACGTTCCAGTTCGACCACCTCGACGGATCGACTGGTGAGCTCGATCACGCCGACCGCGTCGGTCTCGGCCGTGCGGGGTTGGACGATGATGACGAGTCCCATCAACAACAGGCTTCCCGCGACCAACGAGAAGAGCAGGAGACCCCGGCCGGTGCGTCCGATGTCGGCACGTTGCTCGACCCGCAGAGTGTGGGCGGCGAATCCGAGCTCGGACGGATGGCGCCAGACGCGTTCGTGTTGCGGTTGCGGCGCCGGAGGTAGGGCGTCGTCCTCGTGCTGGCTCACGGATGGTGAGGTTAGTGAGCAAAGGCGCGTCGGTGTCGTCGGGCGAGCCCGTCGGAGATGAGCAACCGCTACGATTTGGGCGTGATCTCCGAACGGACGACCGACGAGTGGTTCGCCATCGGTGACGAGCCCCTGGCGGTGGGCGACCTGTACGACTGGGCGGTGCGGTCCGACTGTGGAGCCGTCGTGGTCTTCTCCGGGACCGTGCGCGATCATGCGGTCGAGGGCGACGAGGTCCGCGAAGGGGTTACCCATCTCGAGTACGAGGCCTACGCATCCGAGGTCGTCCCGACCTTCCGCGAGATCGCGGCGGAGGCCCGTCGTCGTTGGACCGACCTCGGTCGGATCGCACTCCATCACCGGACGGGCCGCATCGAACTGGGAGAGAGCTCGGTGATCGTGGTGGTGTCGGCGCCTCATCGACCCGAAGCGTTCGCCGCGGCGCGATTCGCGATCGACGCCTTGAAGGCCGGCTCACCGATCTGGAAGCACGAGACGTGGAACGGCGGGAGCGATTGGGGCACCGGCGCCACCGCGGTGACTCCACCGGCCATGGTGTCGACGGCGACGGACGAGGCGGGGGCCTGAGTGGTCGCTGTTCTGGTCGCCGTGTTGGTCCTGTGTCTGCTCGTCGTCGTGGGCGTGGCCGCCAGTCGTCGCACGCCGGCCAGTGACGACCACGTCGACGATTTTCGTCGACACCTGAACGCTCTCTCGCCCGACGCCCGTCGGGCCGTGGTCGATCGGCCCGTGCCGTTGACCGGTATCGACGATGTCGTCGACAGTGACGACCCGGAGGAAACCCATGGCCCGTGACCTTGCGATCGACCTCGGAACGGCCAACACCCTGGTGTACATGAAGGGTCGGGGGATCGTGCTGAACGAGCCCTCGGTGATCGCGCTCAACCGTCAGACCGGCGAGGTGTTGGCCACCGGACACGAGGCCTGGCACATGATCGGGCGCACCCCGGGTTACATCGTGGCCGTGCGACCGTTGCGCGGTGGAGCGATCACCGACTTCGACGTCACCGAGCGAATGATCCGGTTGCTGTTGCAACGCGTCGGTGTCAGTCGCTTCACCCGACCCAAGGTGGTCATCTGCGTGCCGTCGGCCATCACCGAGGTGGAACGGCGCGCCGTCACCGACGCCGCCCGTCGCGCCGGAGCCGCCGACGCCCAATTGATCGAGCAGCCGATGGCCGCCGCCATCGGCGCGCAGCTACCCATCGACGAGCCGGTGGGCAACATGGTCATCGACATCGGCGGAGGCACGAGCGAGACCGCGGTCATCAGCCTCGGTGGGATCGTCGCACTGGAAGCGGTCCGCGTGGGCAGTTTCGACATCGACGCGGCCATCCAGAACTACGTGCGTCGCGAACACGGCATCGCCATCGGCGAACGCACCGCCGAGGAGATCAAGAAGGCCATCGGTTCGGCCGCCCCCACGCCCGACGAGGTGGAGGCCGAGGTCAGCGGTCGCGACCTCATGATGGGTCTACCCAAGACCGTGGTGCTCACGCCCGAGGAGATTCGTTACGCGATCGACGACGTCGTCACGCAGATCGTGCAGTCGGTGGTGCGTTGTCTGGCCAAGGCTCCCGCCGAGTTGGCCCAGGACTTCCTGGTGCGCGGCATGTATCTGGTGGGTGGTGGTGGTTTGCTCCGCGGATTGGCCGATCGCATTCAACGCGAGACCCAGGTGCCGGTGTTGATGTCCAACATGCCTCTCGAGGCCGTGGTGCTCGGAGCCGGGCACTGCATCGAGAACTACGACGCTTTGAAGCGGATGTTCATGGGTCAGCGTCGCTGACCCGCGCGTCGACGCGATCGAGAACTCAGGCGGCGACGACCGGAACCACGGGACCGTCCTGGGACAACACCCACAGTTCGCCCGCGGCATCGGAGAGGACACCCACCGCGCGAGGGACAGTACCCAGCGTCGTGGTTCCGCACGTGACCCGCTGATCGTCGAAGCAGGTGGCGAACACCTCGCCCGTGCACCAGTCCGCGTACACGAACCACGTTCCCACCACGGGCACGTTCTCCCCGCGATAAACGGCTCCACCCGAGATGGAGCAACGCCCATCGGTGTGGCGGTACTCCAGCACCGGTTCGACCGCTGGCCGTCCGGCGTGTGCCTCGGCCTGGTCGTCGTTGAAGACCCGGGTGCTCTCGAGATAACTCCATCCGAAACTGGCGCCGTCCATGGCCGATCGTGCGACGACGTTGATCTCCTCGATCTCGTTCTGGCCGACGTCGGCGATCCAGAACTCGTCGGTGGGTTGATCGAGGAACACCCGCCACGGATTCCGCAGTCCGATGGCGACGACCTCGCCGGTGTTCCAGCGACCGTCGACCTCGGTGAGCCTGATCACCTTGCCGAGTTGACTGTCGGGGTTCAACGCGTATCGGTCGGGATCACCGCCGGATCCGCCGTCGCCGGTGAAGATCCACAGACTTCCGTCGGCCCACGCGATCTCACCACCGTTGTGGTTCGGGTACGGCTGTTCCAGGAAGTACACGCGGGAACGCGTCGATTCATCGAACGTTCCATCGTCGCGCACCGAGTATTGGTCGACGTTGGTGTGGCCGTCGAGGTCGGTGTAGTTCACGAAGGCCCGCGTGCCGTCGAAGGAGAACGCCAAACCCAGGAGACCCCGTTCTCCCTCGGCGACGGTCAGGTCGCTCATGTCGAGGGCCGGCGCACCGCGCGAACCGTCGGTGTTCAACAGCGACACCGTGCCGATGCGTTCGACGAGATAGTCGGTGGGTTCCGATCCGGGGGCGAAGCGAGACGCGATGTCGACCGGTTCGGTCCAACCCTCGGTCGGTACGCCGAGGGTGGCCGGGAACGCGGGCTCGCCGTCGGCGTCCGTCGGGGGGCTCGTCGGACTCGTCGTCGGGTCGACCTCGTTCGCCACCGAGGTGGACACGAACGTCGTGTCGGAATTCTCGTCGTCGCCCGATGCGCAGCCGATCAGCGCGAGCGCGCACACGACGACGCCACCGATCGCGCGCACGCGGATCATGAACGCTCGCGTCGGATGAGGCCCTCTTGAACCACGGTGATCGCCAACTGTCCGTCGTGCGTGAAGATCGAACCGGTGGCCAGACCACGCGCGTTGGACGTGCTCGGCGTCATCTGGTCGTACAACAACCACTCGTCGGCTCGGAACGGCCGGTGGAACCACATCGCGTGGTCGAGGCTGGCCATCTGCAGTCCGCTGTCGGACCAGTTCAAGCCGTGCGGGAGCACCGTGGTGTCGAGCAGGGTCATGTCACTGGCGTAGGTGACGATGCAGGCGTGCAGCGTGGGATCGTCGGGAAGACGTCCGTCGGCCCGCAACCAGACCGATTGCTGCATGGTGGGCACGCGCGAGCGCGACATGGGGTCGCCCTGCACGTAGCGGATGTCGATGGGCCTCGGCCTCTCGTACCACTCGCCGAGCAGGTGCTTGTGCGGGGCCATGCGCGTCTTGAAGTCGGGAAGCGTCTCGGCCGCGGGCACCTCGGGCATGTCCACCTGGTGCGACAGTCCTTCCTCGGGGGCGTGGAAGCTGGCCTGCAGATTGAAGATGGCTTGTCCGTGCTGGATGGCGACCACGCGGCGGGTGGTGAAACTCTTGCCGTCGCGGATGCGGTCGACGTCGTAGAGGATCGGCGCCGTGGGGTCACCGGGGCGCAGGAAGTACGCGTGCAACGAGTGCACCCGACGGTCTCGATCGTCCACGGTGCGCGACGCGGCCACCAGCGCCTGACCGGCCACCTGTCCGCCGAACACGCGTTGGCGGTTCTCCTGCGGTGACCGACCGCGGAAGATGTTGACCTCGATGGGCTCGAGGTCGAGCAACGAGATCAGGTCGGCGAGAGCGTCGAAGTCCGAGTCACCGGGGGCGGGGGAAGCCATGCCCTCATCTTGGCACGAACTCGGCTGACGAACGCCTCCACGGCGGACGGTAAGGTTCGCCCGTGGCACTTCTCCCTTTGAATCCCGATGAACTCCTGTCCACCACCCGGGCGGTCCGCAAGCGTCTGGACTTCGACGCGCCGGTCCCCGACGAACTGGTCCGCGAGTGCGTGTCCCTGGCGATGCAGTCGCCCTCGGGGTCGAACAACATGACCATGCAGTTCGTGCTGGTCAAGGACGCGGCCAAGCGCAAGGCCATCGGCGAGGTCTACCGCGAGTGCTTCTCGATCTACCAGCAGATGGACGGGGTCTACATCCGTACCATCGACAAGGGCGACGAGACGATGAACCGGCAGCAACAGCGTTCCGCCGACTCCGCCGACTATCTCGCCGATCACATGGGTGAGGCCCCGGTGTTGGTGATCCCGTGCAACGTGGGCGCGCGTTCCGAGGCGACCGGCGGCATGGGCATGATGGTCTCGTCGGTGATGGGGAACATCCTTCCGGCCATGTGGAGTTTCATGTTGGCCGCGCGCGCCCGAGGTCTGGGCACCGCCTGGACCACCGTGCACCTGATGCAGGAACAGCGCGTCGCCGACATCCTGGGTATCCCGTTCGACACCGTGCAGCAAGTGTGCCTGTCACCCCTGGCCTTCACGAAGGGCACCGACTTCAAGCCGGCGGTCCGTCCGGCGGCCGACACCATCATCCACTGGGACACCTGGTGATCGCGGGGCGGCTGCGCGAGGCCGCCCTCGCCGCCGTGGGCTTCATGCCCCCCGACGAAGGTGACGCGTTGCACGACGCCGCGTTGGCGGCGGGACGCGATGTTCCGGGACTCCCGTTCCTGGAGGTCGGGTCGTACTGTGGGCGTTCGACGATCTGGTTGGGTGAAGCGGCTCGACTCTCGGGCACCGTTTTGTTCGCCGTCGATCATCATCGGGGCTCGGAGGAGAACCAGCCCGGTTGGGAATGGCACGATCCGACGCTGGTCGATCCGGTGGTGGGGAAGATGGACACGTTGCCGTTTTTTCGTCGCGCGGTGCACGACGCGGGTCTCGAGGAGCACGTGATCGCCGTCGTCGGACAGTCACCGACCGTGGCGAAGCCGTGGACGACCCCGTTGTCGTTCCTCTTCATCGACGGCGGACATGGTGTGGAGCCGGCGCGTTCGGACTACGAGTTGTGGACTCCTCACGTGGCCATGGGGGGAACGTTGGCCATTCACGACGTCTTCCCCGATCCCGCCGACGGAGGTCGTCCTCCGTTCGAACAGATCTACGTGCCCGCGATTCGTTCGGGACGGTTCGTGGAGACGTCGGCGACGGGAAGCCTGCGCGTTCTACGTCGCGTTTCAGCGTGATCGCTGGGCGGCGCGCAAACCCGCCCACGCCAGATCGCTGACCTGTTCGGCGATCAGCTCCGGGTCGAAGTCGCCACCCATGCGGATGAGGCGACGCGACACGCCCTCGGCCAACCCGACGATGGCGTGGGCCAACGTGCGACGGTGTTCGGGATCGATGTCGGCGGTGATCAACGGTTCGACGACGTCGGCGATCATCGACGTGAATCGCCCGGCCGCCTCGCTGAACTCGGGATCACGACGCGAACCACCACCGAAGAGCAACTGGAACGAGTCGTTGTCCTCGTGGACCCACTGGAA
>CAEZTS010000019.1_pt1 | contig 14214 bp, 8 predicted proteins | sample 7264281 | NCBI WGS metagenome assembly CAEZTS01 (sample SAMEA6813810, study PRJEB35770) | freshwater metagenome | biome: Freshwater; feature: Freshwater reservoir; material: water | place: Czech Republic | collected 2017-08-18 | depth 0.5m m
TGCCCGAGGTCATCGGTGACGCGCGCGCCACCTTCGACGCCAACGACGTGGCCGACATCACGAGCGTCCTTCGTTCCGGCCTCGAGGACGAGACGTTCCGTTCGCTGTTGTCCGAGATCGCGCGAAAAGTGTCGACCCGCTGGACGTGGGACCGGGTGGGTCGCGCGGTGGTGGTGGCGTTGAGCGAAGACCCCCCGCTCACAGCGGCGCGACGTTCTCATCGTCGCCGCGTGGCGTTGGTGGGTCCCTTCGCCGGATCGCCCTCGGGCATCGGCGCCTACAACGATCGCGTGCTGAAGGCCTGGAATTCGTCGCAGCGTTCGGCGGATCTCGAACCTGTCATCGACCTGACCGCCACCGACGGCACGGCGGGCAACCGTCGCAACGTGGCCGGACTCGGGCGGTACTTCCACAAGCACGACTTCGACGCGATGGTGAACACCCTGGGGTCCTCCGAGTACCACGCGGCCACGCTCGCGTCGCTGGGGGAGAACCCCGGACACGTCTGGTTGCACGAGCCGACGTTGGTGGGGTGTCACGTCGGAATCGGGCATCTCTCGGGACAACGCGACTGGGCCGAGTCTCGTCTGCGCGAGGAACTTCGTCGGTGCGGCGTTCCCGAGAGCGCGTGGCCGACCGATCCGTTGGATGCCGATGCCTATCACCGTGCGAACATCACGTTCCTCGAACCGGTGATCACCGGTGCGGAATCGGTGATCGTGTCCTCGGACGAGGCGGCCGACGTGGTTAAGTCGATCGATCCGAATCATCCGCCGATCCTGGTCATGCCGCTCGCCACCCTGCACAACGAGCGGGTCCCCATGCCGGCGGGGCGCACGATCGTGTCGTACGGATGGCTCGACGAGAGCAAGAAGCCCGAGGTGCTCATCGGTGCCGTGGCCACGTTGTCAGGATGGATGCGCGACATTCGTCTGGTGTTCGCGGGTGGTTGTTCCCCCGAATTGCGCGCGCGCCTGGACGCGGTGGTGACGGCGCGCCATCTCGAGGAGTGGGTCCACTTCACGGGGTGGCTGGACGCGGACCAGTTGAACGAGACGCTGTTGACCGCTCGCGTCGGCGTGCAGTTGCGACGCAACGCCCGGGGGCAACGAAGCGGTGCGGTCGCCGAACTGAACTCGCGTGGAATCCCGGTGGTCTCCGACATCGGTGCCGAGGAGATCACCGACGCCGACTTCCTGTCGGAGGTGTTGCGACCACTCCTCACCAACGACCACGACTGGCAGCAGGCATCGGACGAATCGTGGCGGGCGGGTCGGGAGTTCCTCTTCGAGGATCTGGCCGACGCGCTCGATCGGTGGGTGTTCCCGACTCGTCCGCACGCACGGGGAACGATCACGCGGGTTCACGATCTGATGCCCGAGTTGCGCGAACGATCCTCGTTATCGTGAGTTCGCCATGACCCCGCCGGCACCCTTTGTTCGCACCGTCGTGCTGTCGTTCGACGGCGGCCAGATGACCATCGACTGCATCGAGTCATTGTTGCGCACGTCGTGGCCCGCCGACCGTCACGAGATCGTGATGGTCGACAATGGATCGCTGGACGACGTGACCGAGCGAGTGCGATCGACCTACCCGATGGTGCGGGTGTTGGAGCCTCTACGCAATCTGGGCTTCGCGGGTGGCTGCAACCTCGGGCTGTCGGCCACTCACGACTCGGACGGACGCGCCCTCGCCGAGTACGAGTTCGCGGCCCTGATCAACAACGACGCCACCGTTGACGCCGGCTGGCTCGCGGGCCTGATGTCCGGATTCGACGCGGGAAGCGACGTGGGTGCGGTCAGCGCCAAGATGCTCTTCGCCGATCGGTTCACCGGTATCGACCTCTCCGTTTCCGAGACGACCACCGCGGGTGGGGGCGACGATCGTGCGATCGGCGTGTGCGTCAGCGGGGTGCGCATCGACGGCCGGCGCGAGGACCATCGCCTGCAGTTCGACGAGGGATTCCACGGTCCGGTGGCACACGATCCGTCCCGCGACGAGGAGTTCGCTCGCTGGAGCAAGAAGGCCGGTGCCCTGCGCATCGCCGAGACACGGCCGGACCCCTCGACGGTGCAGGTCGTGTCATTGCGATTGTCGGCCGAGACCCGGCGCACCGTCACCCTCACCACCGACATCGACGAGGTGACCGTCGAGGTCGGCGGTGGCTATTCGGACAAGAAGCCCGTCTTCTCCTGGGTGGACGTTCGCATCGGATCCGATGTGTTCGACGTGGTGAACAACGTGGGTTCCAACCTGTACGAACGTGGTTTCGGTGGAGACCGTGGATTCCTCGAACGTGATCGAGGTCAATACGAGCAGGCCGCCGAGGTGTTCGCGTGGTGCGGAGGGGCGGTGCTCCTGCGTGGCGAGTACCTGCGGTCCGTCGGACTCTTCGACGAGCGCCTGTTCCTGTACTACGAGGACACGGACCTGTCGTGGCGCGGTCGGCTGCAAGGGTGGCGTTACATCTACACGCCCGAAGCCGTCGTGCGTCATCGTCACGCGCAATCGTCGGGGCTCGGCAGCGACGTGTTCCGCTTCCACACCGAGCGCAATCGACTCCTGGTGCTGGCCAAGAACGCGCCGATGTGGCTGGCCGTTCGATCGGGTCTGGGCGAGATCAAGCGAACCGTGATGGTGAACGTGCGACATCTGGTTCTGCGTCCCCTCACCCTGCGCATGCCGGCGCGTCCGGAGGCCCGGCATCGTCGGCGCGTGCTGAGGAGTTACCTGGGTCTTCTCCCCGCGATGCTCCGCGATCGTTGGATGATGGATCGTCACGTGTCGCGAGCATCCCTGATGCGCTGGGAGGTCTCGAAGTGAGTCGCGTCGCGATCTACAACCTCTACTGGACCACCTACGGCGGTGGCGAACAGGTGAGTGGCGCCATCGCCGAGTGTCTCTCGGCCGGTCACGAAGTCACCCTTCTCGGCCCGGAACCGATCGACGTCGAAACGACGCGATCGCGTCTGGGCGTGGATCTCTCGGGCTGCGAGTGGCGAAAGGTGGTGGACGACGAGCAGGCCAGCGAGGTCAGTGCCTCATACGACGTCTTCGTCAACGGCACCTATCTGAGCGACGCGCGCAATCGGGCTCCGCGGGGTTTGTACTACGTCCACTTCCCGGGACTTCCCACCACTGCGCGTCAGCGCGTTGTTCGAACCGTGGCGCGCGTGGGTTCGGCGGTGTTGTCGGCCGTTCCGCGACTGCCCGGTCCGGTGGCGGGTGTGAAGCGCGGTCTCGAGCGGCGCTTGGTGGACACGTCGTGGGTGGACACGTACACCACCTTCATTGCGAACTCGGCCTACACCTCCACCTGGATCCGGAACCTGTGGGGCGTCGACAGTGTGGTGGTGCACCCCCCGGTGCGTCCGTCGGTGACGCCGGGAACCAAGTCGCACTCCATCGCCTCCATCGGTCGCTTCTTCGATCCGTCGTTCGGCCATTGCAAGAAGCAGGCGGATCTGTTGAGCGGTTTCTCGCGCATGGTCGCGTCGCCCGAGGGTGTGGGCGATTGGCGGTTGGTGTTCGTCGGGGGAGCCGATGCCGCCAGCCGCGAGTACGCGCTGGGAATGCGACGGGGTGCCATCGGCCTGCCCGTCGAGGTGCATCTGAACGCGCCGCGCACGTTGGTGGAGTCCACCCTGTCGGCGGCGTCGATCTTCTGGCACGCCGGTGGCTTCGGCGAGGACCCCGACACCCACCCCGACCGATTCGAGCACTTCGGCATCGCGGTGGTGGAGGCCATGGCCGCCGGTGCGGTGCCGGTGGTGTTCGGTGCGGCGGGTCCGGCCGAGATCGTCCGCCATGGTGTGGACGGTTTCCACTGGCACACGCTCGACGAGTTGGCGGTCTGCACCCGTCGTCTGATGAACGACGAGTCGTTGCGGGCGTCGATGTCGGAATCGGCGCGGTCTCGGGCCGCGCAGTTCGGCCTCGACGCGTTCGGCCACTCGCTGGCGGCCGTCGTCGACGGCACCGTCTGACCGACGATCTCAGCTGACGTACCCCATCACATCGATGAGCACGTGGCTGGACGTGGTCCCGGTGACCGCGGGGTCGTTGTACAACTGGATGGTGCCGTTGGTGCCCAGGGGAACGATGGCCATGTTCGGGATGTCGGTGCCGCCGGGCCAGTTCACGTTGGAGACGTCCGGACGATCGCCACCGGTGGGCCACACGGCGAGCCAACCCCACGACGACGCCGCCACCGAGGTGATGTTCACGTAGACGGCCGTGGCGTTGGACGGAACATCTCCGACTCCGGCCACCGCGACCGTTCGGGATTCTCCGGGCCCCAGGCGTCCGGCCGAGGTGCCGACGTTGTTGCGGGTGTCGAAGACGCGGGTGGGATTCATGGTGGTGGTGCGTCGCGAGCCGGCGCTGGCGGGGGCGTAGTAGCCCTGCACGTCGACCAGGAGGTGCGTGGCCGCCTCGCGAGCGGTGAGGCGAATCGCGCCGTCGGCGCCGACACGAACCACGGCCAGGTTGGGCCGATCCTCACCGCGACGAAGGTTCAGATTGGACGCGTCGGGCATCGGCGAGCCCGAGGGGTAGGCGGTGACGTAGCCGGTGGCGGTGGGGTCGACGGCGGTGATGTTGACGACGACGGACTCGGCGTCGCTCGGAACACCGGCCACACCGCGAACGGGAATCACCCGATCGTCACCGACCTCGAAGCGAGAGGCTCCGGCCGTGCCCCCGATGCCGTTGCGCGTGTCGAGTATCCGTGCGGGCGTGACACCGAAGAAGCCCAGACCACCCGGGCTGGTGACGCTCGATCCGGTGTCGAACCATCCGGCCACGTCGGCGACCATGTGCAACGGATATCCGTAGTTGTACAACCGGATGCGGCCCCCGGCGCCCACGCGTGCCAACACCAGATTCGGCGCGGTTTGTCCGGCACGCACGTTCAGGTTGGACGCATCGGGCCACGCGCCGTACGAATGCTGATCGTCGAAGAGGTCACCGAGTCCGGCCGGTCGCGGTCCGACGGTGAGAAATCCGTTGGTGGCGGGTTCGATGGCGGTGACGTTCAGCAACACCGCGCTCACGCCGCTCGCGGGAACCCCTCCCACCCCGAGCACGCGCAGGTCGTGATTGGCCGTGTCCTCGGCGCGCAGGATCGGATTGGTGGAGGACTGGCTGCCATCGCCGAAACGCAACATGCCGTTGCCGATTCCCCATCCTTTGCGGGTGTCGAGAATGCGAACCGGATCGGTGGGGTGGAACCCTCCCGATGCCGCGGGAACGGTTCCCCGATCCATCACGCACGTGTCCAGTCCGAAGCACGGAGAGTCGAGATCGATGGTGGGGATGCGATTCGCCGCCACGTCGACGAAACCGTGAAGATGCACGTCCCGGGCCAGATCGCGCACGTAGATGATGTAGCGACCCGGCCACGCCACGCCACCGGTCCATCGGTTGCCCCGGTTGGTGGACGTTCCGAACGTGCCGTAGGCGTTTCCGCGCTCGTTCACGGGAGGGTGCACGCACGTTTCGTGCCAGTTGCAATCCACCTGGAAGAAGTCGATGGACAACCGACCGTCGGGAAGGGGTGACCCCGACAGCACGTCGCCGTCCATGCGGAAGGCGCCGTCCACGCCCAAGGTGGGCAGTCGCACGGTGCCGACATCGAGCCAGTTCGCGCCCTGGGAGGCGGTCACCTGAACGTGGGCTCCGCCGCGGGTTCCGGTCCAGGGGTCGTAGGTGAGCCAATAGCAGGCGTCGTTCTCGTTGGTACCCGAGCAGGTGGTGGTGGGATGCGGATACAACTCGAGTCGCATGAGACTGGCCGCACCGGTGACGGTCATGGACGTGGTGGCCGTGGTGCGCCAACCGTAGGTGGGTGACCCGAGGACCTGGTCGTAGTTCCAGAGTTGGTTGGCGGCGTCCCAACGCACCATGCGGTCGTAGGCACCACCGCCTCCGGTGTTGCCGAACACGGCGTCGAGGCCGACGTTGCCGTTGGTGCCCCCACCGGCGACCGAGAAGGTGATGGTGGTCTGCGTCGCGGCGTGCGCCGGAACCGAACCGACGGGCAGAAGCGACGCGAGCGCGACGATCGCGATCAGAAGAGGGCGCGCCGGGGTCATCTCACGAGTGTCGTTTGTACCCGCCGGTGGGCGTCCGCACGATGGTCAAGAAACCGTCAACACCGGCGGCACGCCCGAGCTGCACTACGTGCGCGGAGCGGCCTTCTTCAGCGGGCGACTCTGCTTGTCGCGCTCGGCGGCCTTCTCGGCCTTCTTCCACGCGCGCACCTTCAACAGTTGTTCGGGGGAGTCGATGTCGGCCACGGTGCGGGGTTCGTGGTCGCCGAACACACCGGCGGCTTCCTTCCATCCGCGCGGACGGACGCCCATGCGCTTGCCGAGGAGCGCCACGAAGATCTGTGCCTTCTCCTCGCCGTAACCCGGAAGAGTGCGCAGGCGTTCGAACAATTCGGCGCCGGTCTTCACGTCGGCCCACATGTTCTCGCCCTTGCCCCCGTACGTCGTGGCCAGGATGGCGCACAGTTCGTGGATGCGTCGGGCCATGGAGGCGGGGAAGCGATGGATCGCCGGCTTCTCGCAACACAGTGCCACGAAGTTCTCCTGATCCATCGCGGCGATCTTGCGCGGGTCCAGGTGACCGAGGCGCTGCTTCAGCGTGAACGGACCCTTGAACGCCCACTCCATGGGCACCTGTTGGTCGAGGAGCATGCCGATGAGCAAGGCCGTGCCGTTGGCGTTGAGCAACTTGTCGGCGGTGGGGTCACCGGTGATGAAGAGCGTGCCGGAGGATGCGGGCATGGCGTCAGGGTAGACGAGCCCCGAAGGGCGCGCCCACTCGTCAGACGACGTACGGATCGACGCGATCGGGGTCGAGGCCGTAACGGGCGATCGCGTCCTCCACCTCCGACGCGGCGATGGCGCCCGTTCGATGCAAGCCCGACAGAACCGCCACCACGACGGAGGGCATGTCCACCTCGAAGTGCGCGCGCAACGCCTCGCGCGTGTCGCTTCGACCCATGCCGTCGGTGCCGAGCGGCACGAAGACGCGACCCGGGACGAATCGCGCGATCTGCTCGGGAACGATCTTCATGAAGTCGGTGACCGCGGTGATGGGGCCCTCGGATCGCGCCAGCAAGTCGGTGACCCGGGCGGTGTTCGCCGGACGCGACGGATGCATGCGGTTGTCGCGCTCGACGGCTAGGGCGTTCTCGCGCAACACCTTGTAGCTGGTGGCCGACCACAGCTCGGCGCCCACGTCGAACTTCTCGGCCAACTCGACGACGGCGGCCTGCGCGGCTCCTTGGGCCGAACCGCTGAACAGGATCGTGGCCCGGTGCTTGACGTTCGCCGGCGCGGCCTGCCAGCGGTAGAGGCCCGACACGATGTCGGCGTCGGACACTCCGGCCGGCCGCGCGGGCATGGGGTAGTTCTCGTTGTACAGAGTGAGGTAGTAGAAGACGTCGGGGTCGTTCTCGCCGTTCGGTCCGAGCTCGCCGCCGTACATGCGGTGCAGGCCGTGCTTCACGATGGCCGCCACCTCGTAGGCGTAGGCGGGGTCGTAGCTCTGACATGCGGGCACGGTGGAGGCCAGCACGAGGCTGTGACCATCTTGGTGCTGTAGTCCCTCTCCCATCAGGGTGGTGCGACCGGCGGTGGCACCGAGCAGGAAGCCACGGGCGCGACTGTCGGCCGCCTGCCAGATGAGATCGCCCACGCGCTGGAATCCGAACATCGAATAGAAGGTGTAGAAGGGCATCGAGGGAACGCCCCGAGTGGCGTAGGAGGTACCGGCGGCGATGAAGCTGCTCATGGCGCCGGCCTCGGTGATGCCCTCCTCCAGGATCTGTCCGTCGGAGGACTCGGTGTACGACAACAGAAGATCGTGATCGACCGGCTCGTACTTCTGCCCCTGCGAGGCGTAGATGCGCAATTCACGGAAGAGCGAGTCCATGCCGAAGGTGCGGGCCTCGTCGGGGATGATGGGCACCACGCGCGAGCCGAACTTCTCGTCGCGGGCCAGACTGCGCAACAAGCGCGTGAAGCCCATGGTGGTGCTCACCGATTGACCGCCCGAACCGCCGTCGAGTTCGACGAAGGCCGAGTCGTCGGGGAGTTCCATGGGACGACGCGCGCGCACGACGCGCTTGGGGACCGACCCGCCCAGCGCACGACGGCGCTCCTGCAGGTATTGGTACTCGATCGAGCCCTCGCTGGGGCGGAAGTACGGAGGGACGTCGCCCTCGAGCGCCGAGTCGGGGATCTCGTCGTGCAGATACAGCCGATCACGAAGCGCGCGCAGCTGATCGACGTTCATCTTCTTGATCTGGTGCGTGGAGTTGCGACCTTCGATCTCGGGTCCGAGGGTCCAGCCCTTGACGGTCTTGCACAGGATCGCCGTGGGCCGACCACTGCCCAGGTTCTGGGCGGCGGCACGATACGCGGCGTACAACTTGCGGTAGTCGTGGCCACCGCGGGGGAGGGTGCGCAGTTCGTCGTCGGTGAGGTGGGCCACCATCTGGCGCAGACGCGGGTCGGGTCCGAAGAAGTTCTCGCGGATGAAGTTGCCGTCCTCCACCGTGTAACGCTGGAACTCGCCGTCGACGGTGGAGTTCATCTTGTTGAGCAACACGCCGTCCTTGTCCTGGGCCAGCAGGTTGTCCCACTTCGATCCCCAGATGACCTTGATGACGTTCCAACCCGCACCACGGAAGACGGCCTCGAGTTCCTGGATGATCTTGCCGTTGCCACGCACCGGCCCGTCGAGACGCTGAAGATTGCAGTTCACGACGAAGACCAGATTGTCGAGGTGCTCGCGCGATGCGAGCGACAACGCGCCCAGGGTCTCGGGCTCGTCGGTCTCGCCGTCGCCGATGTACGCCCACACGCGACTGCTGCTGGTGTCGTCGAGTTGACGGTTCAGCAGATAGCGGTTGAAGCGCGCGTGATAGATGGCGCTGATGGGTCCGAGTCCCATGCTGACGGTGGGGAACTCCCAGAAATCCGGCATGAGTCGCGGGTGCGGATAGCTGGAGAGACCGCGACCGTCGCGACCGATCTCGCGTCGGAACCGATCGAGATCCTCCTCGCCGAGGCGCCCCTCCAGGAAGGCGCGGGCGTAGATGCCGGGCGCCGCGTGGCCCTGGAAGTAGATGTGGTCGCCCGCGGTGCCGTCGTCCTTGCCGCGGAAGAAGTGGTTGAAACCGATCTCGTACAACGAAGCCGAACTGGCGAACGTGGACAGGTGACCACCGATTCCCTCGGCGTGCTTGTTGGCGCGCACCACCATGGCGGCGGCGTTCCAACGGATGTAGGCGCGGATACGACGTTCGATGTGCTCGTCACCCGGGAACCAGGGTTCGTGTTCGCGGGGGATGCTGTTGACGTACGGGGTGGAAACCGTGGCGGGGAAACTGACCTGCGATTCGCGGGCCCGTTCCAGCAATCGCGAGAGCAGGTAACGCGCGCGAACCTTGCCGTGGACGTCGATGACGGCATCGAGTGAGTCGAGCCACTCTTGGGTTTCGCCGGGATCGGTGTCGGGGAGTTGATGCACGGAACCGTCGAAAAGCATGCCGTCAGTCTCGCACGATTACCGATTGACGAGGGATCCGTGTGCGAACATGAGCACCCCATGAACACTCCGACGTCCGCTCATTCGATCGACCGCGTGCTGGCCGTTTACACCGACGGAGCGTGCAGCGGTAACCCCGGTCCGGGTGGATGGGCCTGGGCGGTGGCCCCCGCGGGCGATCCGCGGGGTTCGGGTGGGGAGCGACGGACCACGAACCAACGCATGGAACTGGTGGCCGCCATCGAGGCGATCCGCACCATGGGCCCGGTGGCCCGAGCGGAAACCAAGCGGTTGGTGATCGTGAGCGATTCCACCTACGTGGTGAACTGCTTCAAGGACCGCTGGTGGGTGCGCTGGAAGGCCAACGGCTGGCGCAACGCCAAGAAGGAGCCGGTGGCCAACGCCGACCTGTGGCGCGACCTGATCGCCCTGTACGAGGCCCATCCCGAGGCCGAGCGTCCCGATTTCCAATGGGTGAAGGGCCACAGCGGCGACCCGATGAACGATCTGGTGGACCAGTTGGCCGTGGCCGAGAGCCAAAAGTAGCCCCTGAGCAGGGATGACGAGACCCGACAGGGTCGAGTTCGGTACGGTTCGCCCCCGACGGACGTCACCCCCCGACGCCCGTCGATTTCTTCAGCCCCCGGGCCTTCGGGCCGATACCTCCGGCGTCCCCGACGCCCATTCGCCATGACTTCGACCCGCCGTCTGCTTCCCCTCCTCGTGGGGTTGTTGCTCGCCTCCGGTTTGGCGCTTGGCCCCGTGGCCGGTCCGGTGATGGCATCCCCCGGCGACCCCAACGAGGCGGTGGCCATCGTGGTGAACGGTCAGGGCAGTGGACACGGGCGTGGGTTGTCGCAGTACGGAGCGCTCGGCTGGGCGATCGGTCGGGGTGACGGCACCCCGTGGGACTACACGCGGATCCTCGATCACTATTACGGGGGCACGGTGATGGGTGCGGCGCCGGTGGGTCAACGAATCACGGTGCGCATGCTGAGCTACGACGGCGCGTCGCAGATGTCGGTGATCGCGGCCACCAGCAACGCGCAGTGGTCGCTCAACGGTGTGGTGCAACCCGGTTCGTACGCGTCGATCGTGGCGCGCAAGGTGAGTGGCGTCGAAGCCTTCGACGTGTGGGGTTTCCCTCTGCAGGCCTGTCCGTCGTCGACCGATCCGTTGGCGTGGTGGCAATACCTGGGTCGGGCGAGTGGACCGCGCTCGAGCGCGATCCTCGGTTTCTCGGTGCCCGACGGAGACGTACCGACCACGTTGGCGGCCAACACCCTGGGTCTGTGCAATTCCACCGGAGCCGTCACCCACTATCGCGGTCGGATGTTCGCCACCTTCAACAGCGAGGGGTCGACACGATTGGTGAACGACGTCGAGGTGGAGTCCTACCTTCGCGGCGTCGTGCCGCGCGAGTCCCCGGCCGGCTGGGGCGATTGGGCCTACGGCTTGGGGTTGAACGCGCTGCGCGCCCAATCGGTGGCGGCCCGTTCCTACGCGTTGGCTCAGAACCGTTACTCGCCCTACGCGAAGACGTGCGACACCGACTCGTGTCAGGTGTACGGCGGTGCGGCCAGCCGACCGTCGGCGGGCGCGGCGGCCACCAACAAGGAACACGCGAACACCGACCGTGCCATCGCCGACACCGCGCTCATGATCCGGGTGCGACCGGCGGCGCCGACGGTTCCGGTGTCCACCGAGTTCTCGTCGTCCAACGGTGCGCGCACCGCCGGTGTGAACTTCCCGGCGGTGGACGATCCGGGCGATCAAACCGACTTCAACCCGTTCGTCCGGTGGACGCGCGTGCTCGACATGGCGGGGTTGGCCTCGCGCGCCGGATTGACGCGCATCACGCGCATCGAAGTGGAGCCGGATCCGACGTTGTTGGCCAAGGGCACCTACGGAAGCACGCCCGCGTGGGCCGTTCGTCTTCGTCTGTACAACGGAACGCAGTCCATCACGAAGACCACGGCCTGGTTGCGCAGCGCCTACGACCTGCCGTCGGAATCGGTCACGGTTCGCCTGGTGAATCGCGACTTCGCCACCAGCAACGACTTCGTCTTCATCTCGGACTCGGTCGGTGCGTCCATCGCCACCTCGGCAGGGGCGGGTGAGTTGCCCACCTTGTTGAACTCGGTGTTCGCCTCCGAGACCTACAACACCGAGTCCAGCCGTTGCACGGTCGGCTCGTGCCCACCGGCCACCGTGGACGGATTGACGGTGGCCCGCAATCTGACGGGCACCCCCGACGTGGCCATCGTGGAGTTGGGTTACAACGACAGCCAGGCCAATCTCGGGTCCGAGATCGATCAGGTGATGCAGGCGTTGGTGGCCAAGGGCGTTCGCGTGGTCGGTTGGGTCACCATGTCGGAACGGCGACAATCGAACGGGACCGCCACCTACGCCGCGGGCAACCGTGCGATTCGAGCCGCCGCCACGCGTTGGCCGCAGTTGCGCGTGTTGGATTGGGACGGCGCCAGTTGGGGCGGCGCGAAGGATCGTTGGTTCACCGACGACGTCCACCTGAACAACACGGGCCAAGCGGAATTCGCGCTGTGGTTGCGCGACCGGGCGATCGAACTGGCCGGAGGTCGACCGGGCTCGCCGCAATGGGTGGTGAAGGTGTCGCCGGGTGTGGACCTGCGCATACCGATCCTGGAGACCGCGGGGGCTCCGCAGTCCGGAGTCACCGGTGTGGGCATGAACTTCACGGTGGTGGATCCGGCGAGTGAGGGATTTCTCACGGTGTGGCCCTGCGGTTCGGCGAAGCCCGACGCGTCGAGCCTGAACTTCCGCGCCGGTCAGATCGTGGCCAATGCGGTGGTGTCGCAGGTGGACGGCACGGGTCTGATCTGCGTGTCGTCGAACGTGGCGGCGCACGTGATCGTGGACGTGAACTCGTGGCTCACATCGTCGGCGGGTTTCACGCCGATGACGCCGTATCGCCTGTTGGACACCCGACACGGCATCGGTGCTCCGTTGGGCAAGGTGGGGGCGTTGGACGGAACGGCGCCACCGTTGACGGTGCGCTTCGGTGGTGTGAACGGGATTCCCACCACGGGAGTGAGTGCGATCTCCTTGAACCTGACGGCCACGGGAACGTCCGTCGACAAGTTCGCTGGTTTCGTGTCGGTGTACCCGTGTGACGTTCCGTTGCCGAACGTGTCCAGTCTGAATTTCGAGAACAACGTGAGCGTTCCCAACGCGGTCATCGTCCCGATGTCGGCCAGTGGCGACGTGTGCTTCCACGTGCGCGGTCGCGCCGACCTGATCGCTGACGTGAACGGCTGGTTCTCGAACGGCGGAAGTTTCACCAAGGTCACACCACAGCGAATCGCCGACACGCGTAGTGGCATCGGAGTGGCGCGGGCGCGTGTCGGAGCGTTGAACGGCGGTGGCACCCCGTTGCAGGTGCCGGTGCTGAACGTCGCCGGTGTGCCGGCGTCCGGCGTGGACGCGGTGTCGATCAACGTGACCGCCACGGGAACGCGGGCCAACGCCTTCGGTGGTTACGTGACCGTGTACCCGTGCGGCACCGTGCCCGATGCATCCACGTTGAACTTCACGACCGGCCAGACGGTGCCCAACGCCGCCATCGCCCGGGTGTCGGGCAACGGAACCGTGTGCATCATGGTGTACGGCGAGACCGACGTGATCGTCGACGTGAACGGCTGGTTCGGGTCGGCGCGGGGCTTCACGGGCATGACGCCGGTGCGCGTCAGCGACACCCGTAACGGCCTCGGCTCGGTGCCCGGCAAGTAGGCCGTTTCGTCCCGCTCCGGATGGGGCAATCCGTGAGGGTGCTGTCTAGCCTGAGGGCATGGACATCAACGGAGCAAGCGCAATCGTCACGGGTGGAGCCTCGGGTATCGGAGCAGCCACCGCTCGTCTTCTGGCCGCCAAGGGCGCCAAGGTGGTCGTCGCCGACCTGCAGGCCGACAAGGGCGAGGCAATCGCCAAGGAGATCGGTGGAGCCTTCTGCAAGGTGGACGTCACCAAGACCGACGACATCATGAACGCCATCGAGATGGCCAAGAGCATGGGTCCGTTGCGCGTGTTGGTGAACTCGGCCGGTATCGGTTGGGCCCAGCGCACCGTGGGTCGCGACGGCTCCTACGACTCGGCCGCGAACCTGGACGCCTACAAGAAGGTCATCGCCATCAACCTGGTGGGCACCTTCGACTGCATTCGCCTGGCCGCCACGGCCATGAGCACCACCGAACCGTTGAACGACGGTGAGCGCGGCGCGATCGTGAACATCGCCTCGGTGGCGGCGTTCGACGGTCAGATCGGTCAGGCCGCGTACTCGTCGTCGAAGGGCGGCGTCGTGGGCATGACCCTGCCGGTGGCGCGCGACCTGGCCGCCGTGGGCATCCGCGTGAACACCGTGGCCCCGGGTCTGATCAACACGCCGATCTACGGCGAGGGCGAGGGCAGCGAGCAGTTCAAGGAGAAGTTGCAGACCGGTGTGTTGTTCCCCAATCGTCTGGGCTACGGAACCGAACTGGCCTCGATGGTGGTGGAGTGCGTCACCAACAGCTACATGAACGCCGAGACCATCCGCGTGGATGGCGGCATCCGCATGCCACCCAAGTGATCACGACCCCCGCGGCAACGTGACTGGTTCTTCTGGTGGCACAA
>CAEZTS010000020.1_pt1 | contig 14164 bp, 13 predicted proteins | sample 7264281 | NCBI WGS metagenome assembly CAEZTS01 (sample SAMEA6813810, study PRJEB35770) | freshwater metagenome | biome: Freshwater; feature: Freshwater reservoir; material: water | place: Czech Republic | collected 2017-08-18 | depth 0.5m m
CCCTCGGTCCGGAACGGCCCGGTCTTGCCACGGTTCACGAACATCACGTACCAGTCGTCGATCTGTAGCTCGCACCCGGCCAGTCGCGTGGCCAACTCGTTGGCGCAGGCCTCCAGCACGATGTGCTGGGGTCCGATGTGCAGTGCCGCATCGGGTGACGCCAATTCGGCGCTCAGCACCGGGATCTCCCACACGCCGGTTGACACCCGTGACGCCCCGAACACCCGGTGCAACGGAGGCAGATCCGGCGAATCCACCACGTCGATGGGTGGATTGTCGATCTTCTGGTATCCCTCGGGCTGCTCGCCCAACGAGAGACCCACGCCGGTGGAGATGGCGATCACCCGATCGGTGTCGCGCGCGTCCACCACCAGGGCCCGACTGAATCCGAGACGCCGACCCGTGTGCAGGTTGTCGGGGATGATCATCAACTCGCGCACGTCCTTGGCCGGATCGAGGATCTGCATCGACGCGATGAGCGGATTGGGCACCACCAGGTCGTCGTTGAAGCCACCGCACTCCGGTGACGCCACGCACAACGGCGCGGCCATGATTCCTCCGGTGGAGTTGCGCATGTCGTGACGCAGCGTCATGAAACTTCCCTCGACGCCGGTGTCCAGCGAGGACCAACGACGTCCCAGATAGCGGTAGGTCAGCAGGGAGGTCCACTTCTCGGCGAACGTCTCCCAGTACTTGTCGGGATCGGTGTCGCGGATGTCGACGGGTCTGTCGTTCATGGCGTTGCGCTCTCCTTCGGTCACGATGCCAGGCGGTCGATCATCGCCGCGTACCGGTCGATGAAGGCGGGCACTCCGGCGGGATCCTCCCAGCCGTCGCGGCCGGAGCCAACGATGACCCGTTCGATGCCGAGGTCGCGATACCGCAGCAACGTGTCCAGGGTGGGGTCACCGAAGGCGACCATCGAGATGGGAACGTCGGTGCGACCGGACTCGGATGCGACCTGACGGAACTTCGTCACCCGCTTCTCCACGTCGCCGAGGGTCACGTCGAGGGGCATCCATCCGTCGGCCCACGCGACGGCGTGCTGGGTTCCCAGCTTTCCGCCGGTTCCGCACCAGATCGGCGGGTGCGGGCGTTGAACGGGTTTGGGGCGACTCCAGACCTTGTCGAAGTCGTACCACTCGCCGTGATGCTCGGACTCGTCGTTCATCCAGAGCGAGCGCAACGCCGCGACGCAATCGGCGAGGGCGCGATACCTCATCGACCACTTCACGTCGTGATGGTTCGCCAACTCCTCGCGGTTCCAGCCCACGCCGACACCGAACTGAACGCGTCCGCCGCTCAACACGTCGAGCGTGGCCACCTGCTTGGCCAACACGAAGACGTCGTGCTCGAGGGGGAGTGCCACGCCGAGACCGAGGAGCAACGACGGGGCGTGGTCGCCGATCTGCATCAGGCTGAGGAACGGGTCCATCATCGTGGTGTACTGCCACGGCATGTCGCCGCCGGTCGGATACGGCGTCTCGCGCGACACCGGTATGTGGCTGTGCTCGCCGATCCAGATGGAATCGAATCCGGCGGACTCGAGCAACGGACCCAGAATCGGCGGAGCGATGTCCGCCGGCGTGTTCATGGTGGTGTAGCCGACTTTCATGACGTCACCACGGTAACGGGAGGCGACCGCTCGCGAGGTCCTCGGGTAGGTTTCGGACATGTCGATCGGACGCTTTCCCGCCTTCATGTACACCAACGACCCGGAGGCACCGCGCCGCGAGGTCGTCGAGATCGGGCTGGAGGATCTGTCCACCGACGGCGTGCTCATCGAGGTGGAGTGGTCGAGCGTCAACTACAAGGACGGACTGGCCACGTCCCCCAAGGGCAAGGTGGCGCGCATCTCGCCGCTCATCCCCGGCGTCGACCTGGCGGGCACCGTGGTGGACTCGGGTGACTCGCGTTTCGCGGTGGGACAGAAGGTGATCGCGCACGCTTACGACATCGGGGTCGCGCACCACGGCGGTTACGCCCGGTACGCCCGCATCCCGACGGACTGGGTTCTCGAGCTTCCGGAGGGTCTCACCACTCGCGACGCGATGGTCATCGGCACCGGCGGCTTCACGTCCGCGGAATCGGTGATGGCGTTGCTCGACCGGGGATTGCGTCCGGCGGACGGTCCGGTGTTGGTAACCGGCGCCACCGGTGGAGTGGGCAGCATGGCGATCACGATGCTGGCCGCGCTCGGCTTCGAGGTGGTCGCCTCGAGCGGCAAGAAGGAGGCCGAGGACTACCTGCGCTCGCTGGGTGCGGCACGGGTGATCGACCGCGCCGAGTTGAGCGTCGAGGACCCCAAGCCCTTGGGGGCCATGACCTTCGCCGGGGCCGTCGACTGTGTCGGTGGCGTCACGCTGGCCAACGTTCTGAAGCGCTTGAACTACGGAGCGGCGGTGGCCGCCAGCGGATTGACCGGGGGTGCGGGTCTGACGACCACCGTGATGCCGTTCATCCTGCGCGGTGTGGCCCTGCTCGGAATCGACTCCGTGCAGTTGCCGATGGCCCAGCGTGTGGAGGTGTGGCGGCGACTGGCCAGCGATCTGAGGCCCGCGGGCATCGACCGGATCGGTCACGAGATCGGCCTCAACCAGTTGGACGCCGTGCTGACCGCCATCCTGAAGGGCGAGGTCACCGGGCGCTACGTGGTCAGCCCGACCGTCGCCTGACGAGATCGCGCGGTTGACACGTCCGTCATCGGTGATGGGAGAAGGCTCTCGCGTCCATTACGCTGTCGTCGTGCCGATGAGACGCCGGTCCAGCACCTCGCTCCGACCCACCGAATGACGCCTCCATCTCCGACCTCCACCCTGGTGATACCGGGGACGCATCTCATGGCGAACCTGCTGGGCGCCCGTGACGGGCACCTGCGGCTGATCGAGTCCGCCTTCGCGGGCACCGACATCTCGGCCCGCGGGAACGAACTGTCCATCGAGGGTCCGGATTCGGCCGTGGTGGCCCGACTGTTCGAGGAACTCGTTCTGTTGTTGCAACGGGGCGAGAACGTGGACGAATCGGTCATCAAGCGCAGCATCGCCATGGTCCGTCAGGACGCCAGCCCCAGCTCGGTGCTGACCGACGAGATCCTGCGTGGTGCCAAGGGACGCACGATCAAGCCCAAGACAGCCGGACAGAAGCGCTACATCGACGCCATCCGCCGCAACGTGATCACGTTCGGTATCGGGCCGGCGGGTACCGGCAAGAGCTGGCTGGCCGTGGCCATGGCGGTGCACGCGTTGCAGACCCGACAGGTGCAACGCATCATCCTCACGCGACCCGCGGTGGAGGCCGGCGAACGTCTGGGTTTCCTGCCGGGCGACCTGATGGCCAAGATCGATCCCTATCTGCGTCCCTTGTACGACGCCATGTACGACATGGTGGACACCGAGGGCGTGCAGAAGATGCACGAGAAGCAGGTGCTCGAGGTGGCCCCGTTGGCGTTCATGCGCGGACGCACATTGAACAACAGCTTCATCATCCTCGACGAGGCCCAGAACACCACTCCCGAGCAGATGAAGATGTTCCTCACCCGCATCGGGTTCGGTTCCAAGGTGGTGGTCACCGGCGATGCCACTCAGGTCGACGTGCCCGACGGACGCAGCGGGCTGGCCGGCCTCGAACGCATTCTCGGCGGTATCGAAGGCCTGGAGTTCGTGCATCTCGACGCTGGTGACGTCGTACGACATCGAATCGTCGGCGACATCGTCGCGGCGTACGAGAAGCGCGCGGCGCGAACGGATCGCAATGGTTGAGGGCCCGCCCAGATTCCGACGCAAGACCAAGGTAGGCGGCGACACCGACGCCGAGGTCTTCTGTGCCGACGAACAGACCACCGTCGTCGTCGACGTGGCGCGTTGGCAGACGTTGGCGCGACACGCGCTGGCGGCCGAGGGCGTCCGCGGGGGAACCGAGCTCTCGCTGTTCTTCGTGGAGAAGAGCGACATGGTCGATCTGAACCTCGAGCACATGGGTGAGGTGGGCCCCACCGACGTGCTGTCGTTCCCGATCGACGGTGGCGAGGTGTTGGAGGTGGTGAGCGGACCGAGCGGGGGCACCCGTGGGCCCGATCGTTCTCCGCCCGATCGTGGCGACATGCCGTTGCTGTTGGGCGACATCGTCATCTGTCCGGAGGTGGCCCGCGAACAGGCACCCACGCACGCCGGCACGGAGGACGACGAGTTGGCCTTGTTGGTGGTGCACGGCGTCCTGCACATCCTGGGGTGGGACCATGACACCGCCGACAAGACCGTGGCCATGCAAGCGCGCGAGCGCGAGATCCTGAAGGCCCACCACTGGAACGGGGACGTTCCCCCGACCTTCAGCCAGAGCGTTCCGGAGGGAACATGACCGCTTTCGTCGCCGCATTCACCGGAACCGATTGGATCCTGCTGGCGGTCGTTCTCGTTCTGTTGATCGTGCTGATCTTCCTGTCGTTGGCCGAGATGGGTTTGTCGCGCATGAGCAAGCCGAAGGCCGCCGCCATGGCCGAGGGCGGTGTGCGTCAGGGCCGGGCCCTGCAGGAACTCGTGGGTGAGCCCGAGAAATGGGTCAACCCGTTGTTGTTGTCGGTCAACGTGTGCCAAACCGTGCAGGCCACCCTCACCGGTGTGATCGCGGCCCGTGCGTTCGGTCCCGTCGGCGTGGTCGTGGGCGTGTTGCTGAACGTGGTGGTGTTCTTCGTTCTGGCCGAGGCCGTACCCAAGACGTACGCGGTGCTCTACCCGGAGCGCGCGGCCTTGAGCACCGCGCGGGGTATTCGCCTGTTGGTGTCCTTCCCGCCCCTGCGCATGGTGTCGGGCTGGTTGATCTCGCTCACGAACGTCATCGTGAAGGGCAAGGGCCTCGAGCAGGGACCGTTCGTCAGCGAGCAGGAATTGCTGGGCATCGTCGAGGCCGCCATGAACGACGAGGTCATCGAGGAGGAAGAGCGCGATCTCATCGAGTCCATCATCGAGTTCGGCGACACCGTGGCTCGCGAGGTGATGGTGCCGTTCCCCGACATCGTGACCATCGCCGACACCTTCACCGTGCGCGAGGCGGTGGACGTGGCCATCGAACACGGCTTCTCGCGTCTGCCGGTGCTCAGTCCCGACGACGACGTTCGCGGCGTCACCTTCATCAAGGATCTCGTTCGTGCGGAACGTTCCGGGCAGGGCGCACAGTTGGTCACGATGTACATGCGCGACGCCGTGGTGATCCCCGAGAACAAACCCGTCGCCCAGTTGATGCGCGACATGCAGGCGCGCAAGTACCACATGGCGGTGGTGGCCGACGAGTACGGAAGCATCGAGGGAATCGTCACCCTCGAGGACTGCCTCGAGGAACTCGTGGGCGAGATCGTGGACGAGTACGACAAGGACCACAAGTCGATCGTGAAGCACGAGGACGGTCAGTACCTGGTCGACGGAACCACGAGCGTCTCGGACGTGAACGACGAACTCGACACCGACATTCCCGACGACGAGTGGGAGAGCATCGGCGGTTTCGTGTTCAACACCCTGGGTCACGTGCCGGCGGTCGGGGAGCACATCGACTTCGACGGCTGGCGATTCACGGTGGCCGAACTTCAGGGGCGCCGCATCCGCTCGATCCGGGTGCAGGTCGTCGCCCGGCCCGGAGACGACGAGACCGACGACTGAAACCCGCGCGGCCGTGTCGTACTAACTTCGACGACATGGACGTACGACTCGACGGGAAAGTTGCATTGATCACCGGCGCCTCGAAGGGCATCGGTCTGGCCATGGCCAAGATGTACGCCGAGGCCGGCGCCAGCGTGATGATGGTGTCGCGCAAGATCGGACCCGACGTGATCGCCGAGGCGGGAATCGAGGGCGATGTCGAGACGTTCGCGGCCAACACCGGTGACGTGGAGCAGGGTCGGCGTTGCGTGGCGGCCACGGTGGAGCGTTTCGGACCCGTCGACATCCTGGTGAACAACGCGGCCACCAATCCGTATTACGGGCCGTCCCTCGGTGTCGACGAGGCCCGATTCGACAAGACCTTCCAGGTGAACCTGCGCGGTCCGTTGTTCTGGACCCAGGCCGTGTGGGAGTCGGGCATGAAGGATCGCCCCGGGGTGATCATCAACGTGGCCTCGGTCGGCGGCATGCGCACCGAGGGTGCTCTCGGCATCTACAACCTCACGAAGGCGGCCCTCATTCACATGACCCGTCAGTTGGCGGCCGAACTGGGACCGTCGCGGGTGGTGGGCATCGCCCCCGGTTTGGTGAACACCGACTTCGCCAAGGTCCTGGTGGACAACTTCGGCGACCGGCTCGCGGCGGCGCTTCCGCTCGGTCGCATCGGCGTGCCCGACGACATCGCGGCCCTGGCCACGTTCCTCGCATCCGATCGCGCCTCGTGGATCACCGGTGAGACGTACGTGATCGACGGCGGTGCGGGCGTCAAGAGCTCCTGAGGTCAGAGCGACGAGAAGATCGCCGGCAGGGTCGGATAACGACCGGTGTTTCCGCCGCCGTCGACCGACAGGAACGACGCGCTCATGAACGTCGATTCGTCGCCGGCGAGGAAGGCGGCGACCGCGGCGACCTCGTCGGGCGTGGCGTGACGTCCGAGGGTGGCGTTCTCCTCGAACTGTCGGATGACCTCGGGCACGGCGAACATGCCGGCCGTGGCGTTCGTCGGCACCAGTCCGGGGGCGATGGTGTTCACCCGCACACCGCGGGCCCCCATCTCCATGGCGGCGACGCGCGTGAGCATGGCGACACCGGCCTTGGCCGCGCAATACGCCGACATTCCGGCCGACGGCTGTATGGCGTTGAGCGACGAGATGGTGATGACCGAACCTCCGTCGTTCACGTGGGTCGACGTGGCCTTCAGCGTGATGAACACGCCCACCAGACACAGATCGATGATTCGCTTCCAATCCGCCACGTCATGGTCCCGGATGAGGCCGTACGTGCCCGCACCGGCGTTGGCTACGACCACGTCGATGCCTCCGAAGGCCCGCACTCCCGAGGCGACCGCGTCGGTCATGCTCGCCTCGTCGGTGACATCGGCCGTGACCACGTGCACTCGCGCGGGATCCAACTCGCGCAATCGTCCCAGACCCGGGGCATCGATGTCGGTGGCGATCACCCGTGCTCCGTCGTCCAGGAAACGCCGACAGATGGCGGCGCCGATGCCGGAGGCCGCCCCGGTGACGAAGGTTGTCTTGTTCGCGAGACGCTCGGTGGTCATGGGCGAACGCTAGTGCCGTTGGTCCGGCCGTAGGTCGCGAACGAGGGCGGCCAGTTCGGCGCGACGGACCTTTCCCGAGGCGGTGCGGGGGATGGACTCCACGCGCACCATGGCGGTGGGAGCGCAATAGGCGGGTAGCGACACCTTCACGAGATCCCGGATCGCACCGAGGCTCGGGGCGTCGCCGGTGTGCACCAACAGAACGCGTTCCCCCCATTCGGGGTCCGGCAACCTGACGACCGCGAAGTCGGTCGCGTGATCTCCGATGGCCCGTTCGACGCTCTCGGGCCAGATCTTCTCGCCACCGCTGACGATGACGTCACCGATGCGACCATCCACGTGCAACCGCCCGTCCTCGTCGAGACGTCCCGCGTCCCCGGTGTGCAGCCAACCGTGAGCGTCGATCGACGTCGTTCCGTCGCGATAGGCCCGCATCAGCATGGGTCCGCGCACCGCGACCTCGCCGTCGATGATTCTCAGCTCGACATCGGGGATGGCGAAGCCGTCGTACACCACGCCGGAGCCGGTCTCGGTCATCCCGTAGGTGGCCACGCAATGGGGAGGTCGTTGCTCGGGTGGCCTCGAGCCACCGATGAGAATGCGCCGGAATCGCTCGGCCCGCACACGGGTGAGCGCCGTGGCGACCAGGGACGTGAGCGTGCTGTCGCTGGCGTTCACGCGAGCGGCGTCGAAGCCGTCGTGCACCTCGAGAGCGGTGTCGGTGAGCACCGCGCGACTGATGACGGAGAAGCCTCCGATGTGCGCGACGGGCAGGCAGGCCAACCAGCGATCGTCGCGGGTCACCCCGAGTGCGGCCGACGTGGCGACGGCCGAAGCCACGAGTCCGTCCATGGAATGGACGACGCCTTTGGGATCGCCCGTGGAACCGCTGGTGGCGATGACCAGTGCGTCACCGGTCTCGGTTTCCATCGGGTAGGGCAACGCCTGTGCGCCCGAGGTGGAGCGAATCTCGTGGGGCCGCATCACGCCCAGCAGACGTTGCTTGGCCGGCTCGGGCAGGCGTGGGTCGACGGGCAGAACGGCGTTCCCCTCGTCCCAGATGCGACGAACCGTGGCGACGTACGCGTCGTTCGTCGGCATGTCGAGGGCGACGAGACGGGGCACGAGCAGACTCTAGGCAGAATTCGTCCGCATCATCCGACCGGTGTCGGGCGTCGTGATTTAGCGTGGAGCCGTGAACAAATGGATCGTCGGGGCTCGCGTGCGCACTCTTCCGGCGGCGGTCGTGCCGGTGGCCGTCGGGGCCGCGGTCGCGGTGGGCGAGCCGGACGTTCGGTGGTGGCGGGTGGTCCTCGCCGGCGTCGTCAGCGTGATGCTGCAAGTGGGCGTCAACTACGCCAACGACTACAGCGACGGAATCCGCGGCACCGACGACGCCCGCGTCGGTCCGGCGCGTCTGGTGGGCGGTGGATTGGCCTCGGCGCGTTCGGTGAAGATCGCCGCCCTGTCGTCGTTTCTGGTGGCAGCCGTGGTCGGTTTGGTGTTGACGATCGTGACGAGTCCGTGGCTTCTGGCGGTGGGTGCCGCGTCGATCCTGGCCGGTTGGTTCTACACCGGAGGTAAGCACCCCTACGGATATCTCGGTTTCGGAGAACTCTTCGTGTTCGTGTTCTTCGGGTTGGTGGCCACCGTGGGCACCACCTACGTGCTCGCCGAACGCATCACCGCGTTGTCATGGCAGATGGGCGTGGCCGTGGGAGCGCTGGCGTGCGCGTTGCTGGTGACCAACAACCTGCGGGACATTCCCACGGACCGCGAGGTCGGCAAGAGGACGTTGGCGGTGCGTCTCGGAGACGCCCGCACCCGAACCTTGTTCGTGGTGTTGGTGGTCGGGGGAGTTCTCGTCGGGGCGGCGTCCGTGTGGGCCCGTCCGCCGGCGGCCGTGATCGTCGTGGTGTTGGCCGTCGCCATCGGGCCGGTGCGACGCGTGCGCGCCGGAGCCGTGGGTCGCGACCTGATCGCCGTGTTGGAAGGCACCGCGAAGGTGCAACTGGCCTTCGGCGTGTTGGCGACGGTGTCGCTCGCGCTCGGCGCCTGAGCACGAGCCAGCGAATCCGCGCTCAGTTCATCCACTCGCGCACGATGCCCGCGACCGCGTCGGGTCGCTCGAGGTGCGCGGCGTGACCGGCGTCGGGAACCGACACGAAACGGGCGTTGGCCCCGATGGCCTCCGTCATCCGGCGTCCGATGGCGTCGAACTTGGTGTCGCGCGAACCGGCCATCACCAACACGGGGACGTCGATGTCCGAGAGTCGGTCCCACAGCGGTGTCTGCTCTCCGACGCCACAGTGGCGCAGGCTGGAGACCAGGCCGTCGACCGTGTTGAGACGGCGTTCGGCGAGATCGTCGACGGTCGGTGACAGGCCGGCGAAGAGCGGTTGTCGCAACCACCAGTCGAGGAACTCCTCGACGCCCGATCGAACGATGCGTTCGGCGAGAAGGCGATCCGATTCGCGGCGATCCGCTCGTTCGCGATCGTCCTCGATGCCGGGCGTGCCGCCGACGAGCACGAGCCCGGACATGGGCGCGGAGTCGAGTGCCGCGTGCAACAGGATGCGGGCCCCCATGGAATAGCCGATGTACGTGCCCTCACCGGCCGACGCGACCACCACTCGGGCCACGCCGAACAGGTCGTCGTCCAGTATCGGTGACCGTCCGTGTCCGGGGGCGTCGACCCGGCAGATGGCGGGTTCGTCACCGAGAGCGCGGATGAACTCGTCCCACGACCGACAGGTCTGCGTGAACCCGTGCAACAGAACGAGCCGGGATCGTCCGCTCGTGCCCGACGAATCCTCCGCGTGGAGGATCGCCCGACGAGGCGTCCACGAACGAGGCACGACCGGGGTCACTCCGCCGACGCGGCCTTGCGTTCGATCGATCGACGGATGACCCGCTCGAAGGTGTCGGTGTCCTGCGCACCGGGGATGGCCCACGCTCCGTCGATCACGTAGGTGGGAACACCGGTGATGCCGTGGCCGATGGCCTGGGCCAACTCCTCGCTGACCTCTCCGCGTCCGGTGTCGCCGGCGAGCATCGTGGAGACGTCGGAGGTGGCGCAGCCGATCGCGGTGGCGGCGAGATCGGCGAGCACGTCGACATCGGCCACGTCGAGACCGCGCGTGAAGTAGGCGTCGAGGAACGCCGTCTTCACACGGGACTGGGCCGCCGGTCCGTGGGTGGCTCCGGTCCACCACAGGATCCGGTGGGCCAGCAGCGTGTTCGCACGCTTGGCGATGTCCATTCGGAAGTCGAGACCGTCCTCGCGAGCGGTGGCCGTGAGGTTTTCGATGATGCGTTCGGCGCGTTCGTATCCGCCGAACTTCTTGGCGTACGTCTCGCGGACCGGGTTCGACGTGCCCACGGGGGCGGTGGGATCCAACTGGTAGGCGCGGTACACCACCTCGATGGGCTCGTCGACGGCATCGGGCCCGCTGGTCAGGGCCTCGATGGCCCGATCGAAACGGACCTTCCCGATGTAACACCAGGGACACACGACGTCGGACCAGATCTCTATGACCACGAACACAACCTACTCAGCGGGTCATGGGGTGCGGGGACGAAGGTAGCGTCACGTCCGTGAGGAAGCCCGAGGACGTGCAGGCATCGTTCTGTGCCACCCTCGTGGACGAATGGGTCCGCCAGGGTTTGCGCACGGCGATGGTCGCTCCCGGCTCGCGTTCCACGCCGCTCGCCGTGGCGCTGACGACCAACCCGGCGGTGAGCGTGTCGGTGTTCCTCGACGAGCGTTCGGCGGCGTTCGCCGCTCTGGGTTCGGGCATGGCCGCGGGTCGCCCGTCCGTGGTGCTGTGCACGTCGGGTACCGCGGCCACCCACTTCCACGCCGCGGTGGCCGAAGCCGATCTGTCCGGCGTACCGATGTTGGTGATCACCGCGGATCGTCCGCCCGAGCTGCGCGATGTCGGTGCGCCACAGACGATCGATCAGACGGATCTCTTCGGCAAGAAGGTGCGCTGGTTCCACGAGCCCGGTGTGGCCGACGAGGCGGCGAAATCGTCGTGGCGTTCCCTGGCCGCGCGCGCGTACGCCACGACCGTCTCGGCCGACCCGGGTCCGGTTCACCTCAACCTCGCGTTCCGAGAACCGTTGCTGGGCGAGGCCACGATCGAACGCGACGACGTGGTTCGCACCTCGCGCGTCGGGCGTTCGGTTCCCGATGCCGACACCGCGGCCGACATCGTCGAACGATGGTCGGGACGTCGTGGCATCGTTGTGGCCGGGCGCGGTGGTGCGACGGCGGAATCGCTGCATCGGCTGGCCTCGGCCCTGCATTGGCCGTTGTTGGCCGAACCGCGTTCGGGCGCCCAATCGCGATCGATTCTGCATTACGACTCGATCGTTCGCACGGCCGACCCGTCGTTGACCCCCGAGGTGGTGGTGCGGTTCGGTGAGGCGCCCTCGTCGAAGGTGCTCGGACGCTTCTTGCTGGAGTCCGGAGCCGAACAATGGCACGTGTCGGCCGCCGGGCGACCCTTCGATCCCGATCATCGCGTGGCCCAATCCGTTCGTTGCGATCCGGATTCCCTCGTCGCGGCGGTCGTCGACGCTGTTCGGCCGGCACCAACGGAGTGGGCGTCGGAATGGCAACGACGCGATGAGGCGGCGCGAACGGCTTTCGTCACCTTGGACGCACTCGACGGAGACGTCACCGGACCGCGAGTGGCCCGTCACGTGGTGTCGGGGCTGCCCGCGGGCGCGAACCTGGTGGTGTCGTCGTCCATGCCCGTTCGCGACGTGGAATGGTTCGCGGGGGATTGCTCGCACCTGCGGGTGTTCGCCAGTCGCGGAGCCAACGGCATCGACGGTGTCATCGCCACCGCGATCGGAGTGGCGACGGCGACCGGGCGTCCGACCGGACTGTTGATCGGCGACGTGGCCTTGGTCCACGATGTGTCGAGCTTGGCGGGGATCAAGAACCGCGGGATCGATCTGCGCATCGTGGTGACCGACAACGACGGTGGTGGCATCTTCCACCATCTGCCGCAGAAGTCGACTCTCGATCCGGCCCTCTTCGAAACGTTGTTCGGCACGCCGCACGGCACCGATCTGGAACTGACGGGACGGGCGTTCGGCGTGGACACCGAGAGGATCGCGAGCATCGCCGGGTTGCACGAGCGGGTGGGGCGTCGCGGACCGACGATCACCATCGCGCCCACCGACCGTGAGCGAGACGTGGCGGAACACCGACGCCTTCACGCGTCGATCTGACGTCAGGGACGCACGATCGCCGACAACATGGCCTGGAACTTGGCCTGCGTCTCGGCCAACTCGGCCCGGGGGTCGCTGTCGGCCACGATGCCGCCACCGGCGGTGAGCACCGCGGAACGGCGGTCGGGTGAGAGGGTCGCGCAACGAATCGCCACGGCCCACGTGCCGTTGCCGCGGCCGTCCACCCAACCGATCGCCCCGCCATAGTTCCCTCGATCGAATCCCTCGACGCGTTCGATCAGTTCGAGGGCCTCGGCGCGCGGGTGTCCACCCAGAGCCGGGGTGGGGCAGAGCGCACGAACGAGATCGAGAATGGGCGGATGCCCGTCGCGAAGACGACCTTCGATGAGGGTTCCGAGGTGTTGGACGTTGGCGACCTTCACCACCGAGGGCTCGGGCTCCCAGTCCAGGTAACTGCAGTGGGGTAGGAGCATGTCGTGGATGACGTCGATGACGACGCGGTGCTCGATCTGATCCTTGATGCTGGCCAGCAACTTGCGCGCCAATTCGTCGTCGGTGGTGGGATCGCCCGTGCGCGGTGTGGTGCCGGCCAGGGGGTGCGAGCGCACGACGTCGCCGTCGATGGAGAGGAGCAGTTCCGGTGAGGCTCCGATGAACCCGTCGAAGGAGTACCGGTGGCTGGAACCGAACGAGTTGCGCAGACGCGCCAACACCGAGTGCACCGGGATCGGTTCGGAGGCCCGCACCTCGACTTGCCGCGCGATCACGGCCTTGACGAGGCGACCCTCGCGCACGGCGTCGCGCGCCGCCGTGACCGCCGCGAGATAGGAGTCCACCGGGGTGAGGGGTGCGACCTGGAAGGAGGCGGCCATCGGGGGAGGTGGTGCGGAGAACGCGGGCACCGGTTCGTCGTCGATGGTGGTGCACCAGCAGTGGCCCGCACCGTCCTTGCCCACCAACAGTCGGGGGATGACCGCCGTTCCCGCGGCCGCGTCGGAGAACGGCATCGTCCCGAGGGCGATGGGACCCGGTGCGTTCGTTCCCGACTCGTCGACGTGCACGATGGAGTTCAGCAGCCCGGGAACCTCGTTCCACGAGGTGCGAACCGCGACGCCTCGTCCGGCGAAACCGACACCGTCGCGCACGAACAGGAACCCGTCGTCTCCGGCGACGTCGTTCAGATCGGGGGCGACGTCGAGAAGGCGGGTGGTCGCGCGCACGGACGCCGTCAATCCCTGGTGGCGACCAACAACTGGGTGATGCCGCCCGACAGCTGACGATGGGTCGCGTCGGAGAATCCGGCCTCGCGCAGATACCGGAGCATCACCTCGGGCTCGGGAAGGTACGCGACGCTCTTGGGGAGGTAGCGGTACGCGGCCGGATCGGAGAGCCATCCTCCGATGCGGGGCACGATGCGTCCGAAGTAGATGCCGTTTCCGAATCGGATGATCGGATTGCGCGGAACGCCGACGTCGAGCAAGGCGATACGTCCGCCGGGTCGCACCACGCGCCCGAGCTCACCGAAGAAGCTGGGCAGGTCGACCAGGTTGCGCAGTGCGAAGCCGCACGTGGCGCCGTCGACGCTGGCGTTGGCGATCGGCAGGTTCAGAATGTCGGCCTGGCTGCGTGGGGCGCCGGAGCGATCGGCGGCCAGCATTCCGAAGCTCAGATCCATCGACAACGGACGGATGCCGACCCGTTCCAGGTCCACGCACAGGTCGCCGGTTCCGCTGGCCAGATCCAGCACCAG
>CAEZTS010000021.1_pt1 | contig 14159 bp, 10 predicted proteins | sample 7264281 | NCBI WGS metagenome assembly CAEZTS01 (sample SAMEA6813810, study PRJEB35770) | freshwater metagenome | biome: Freshwater; feature: Freshwater reservoir; material: water | place: Czech Republic | collected 2017-08-18 | depth 0.5m m
TCGGGGGTCAGGATGTCGGCGCACGCGGGCCAGTGCTCGGCGAGCGCCGCGTGGATCTCGATCATGCCGCTGATGCTCCAGGCCGCCCCCATGCTCGGCAACGACGTGTTGATGTCGACGCGCTTCCATCCGAAGTCGGCGATCAGGCCGTCGATGCGGGACGAGAGCACGTTCCACATCGCCGGTGAGATCACCGCTCCGCCCCAGTCGGGGACGACGGCGACGCGCTTTCCGCGCAACGTGTCGAGGAACGTGCCGAGTCGCGGTTCCCACGGATCGGTGTCGGCGAGGCTCAACGGATCACGAGCGTCGCGACCGGCGCACACGTCGAACCAGCGAGCGGTGTCGCGCACGCTGCGCGACACGCATCCGGCGTTCACCGTGAGGTTGCCCAGTTGGGCGTGGGGCGCGCGGGGGATGCGACCGAACGTGGCCTTCAGGCCGACCAAGCCGGTGAACCCGGCCGGAATACGGATGGACCCGCCACCGTCACCGGCCGTCGCCAACGTGACGAGGCCGCCGGCCACGGCCGCCGCGCTTCCGCCCGAGGAGCCGCCCGGTGTGCGACCTTGCCGCCACGGATTGTGCGTGGCGCCGTTCAGCACGGTGCGCGTCACGTTCACGCCGCCGAACTCGCTCGCCGTCGTGAGGCCGGCCAGCACGGCTCCGGCGTCCTGAAGTCGTTGGACCATCACCGAGGTGTGGGTCGCCGTACGGTCGGCGAAGACCGCGCACGCCTCGGTGTCGGGCCAACCCGTCACCTGATCGAGTTCCTTCACGCCGATGGGCAGACCACCGAACGGTTGCGACACGTCGGCGCGCGCGGCGCTGGCGCGGGCCCGCTCGGGGTCGAGAAAGGAGAACGCGTTGAGGTCGCTCGCGGCGATGGCGGCCAACGACGCGTCGAGCTCCTCCAACGGTGATCGCTCACCGCGTCGAAACGCGTCAACCAGCGAACAGGCGTCGCCTTTCCACGTGTCGGAGCCGGACGAGTTGCCGGGGTTGGACGGGGCGCCATGAGTCACAGCCATGAACGGCGACGCTAGTGCCCGTTCGGAGTGCCCATCTAGAGTCGGGGGCGATGGACAGTCGGCAGTTCCTCGGTCTCGAGCCCACGCACAACCCGTATCGCTGGGTGTTGCCGGTGGTTCCGGGCATCTCCACCGGGGGCGGTTTCCTGTTCGGAGGATGCGGTTTGGGTGCGGCCATCGCGGCGATGGAGCGCACCTCGGGTCGGCGTGCGGTGTGGGCGACGGGCCAGTACCTGTCGTACGCCAAGCCGGGCGAGGTGATGGACATCGACGTCACCTTGGCCGTGACCGGTCATCAGATCAGTCAGGCGCGCGCGGTGTGCCACGTGGGGGACCGCGAGATCCTCACGGTGAACGCCGCCCTCGGCGATCGTGAGCTCGACGAGATCGGTCAATGGGAGTCGATGCCGCTCGACGTGCCCGCACCGTTGGAGTGCACGGAGCGACCTCACGTGCTCGATTGGTCGGGCACCATCAGTGGTCGCATGGACCAGCGCATCGTGAAGGGCCGCGAGGAGTTGTCGGAACTCGACGGCACGCAGAGTGACGGCCAGGTCCTGATGTGGACCCGTATTCCCGAGGTCATCGAAGGCGTCGATGCGTCGACGTTGGCCATTCTGGGTGACTTCGTGCCCATGGGCGTGGGTCAGGCGTTGGGCATTCGCGGGGGAGGCAACAGCCTCGACAACACCCTGCGCATCGGTCGACTCGTGCCCACCGAATGGGTGTTGCTCGACATCCGCATCCACATGGTTCAGCGCGGTTTCGGGCACGGACTGGTGCACATGTTCGCCGAGGACGGCACCTTGATGGCCACGGCCAGCCAAAGTTGCATCGTGCGCTTCTGGCGCGACATGCCCGGTCCCGGTCCGGCCGGCAAGAAACGCGCCGAGTCGAAGTAGTCACGGCGCGTGCCCGCGCGGGATGTGCGAGCAGTAAGAATGCGGTCATGACGTCCACTCCCGGCTCCGGTCTTCCTCGTCGCAACGGCATGACGGTGCCGTTACCCGGTCATCTGCACACGCACCGTGAACGATTGACGGAGTTGGCCGACATGGGGTACTCCGACATCTGGTCGGCCGAGTCCGACGGCGCCGATGGTTTCACCCCGTTGGCGATGGCGGCCGCGTGGGAGCCCCGATTGCGTCTCGGGACCGCGATCATCCCGGCGTACACCCGGTCGCCCGCCTGTTTCGCCCAGAGCGTGGCGAGCATGGCCGACGCGGCACCGGGGCGGTTCGCCATCGGCATCGGCTCCAGCAGCAACGTGATCGTCGAGCGGTGGAACGGCATTCCCTTCGTGGAGCCCTACAAGAAGGTGCGCGACGTGGTGCGCTTCCTGAACGACGCGTTGTCGGGTGAGAAGGTGGTCAAAAAGTACGACACCTTCGAGGTGAACGGGTTCAAGTTGGGTGTCCGACCCGAGCAGAAACCCAAAATCCTGGTGGCGGCGTTGCGTGAGGGCATGTTGAGGCTCGCGGGTCGCGAGAGCGACGGGGCGATCATCAACTGGCTGTCGCCGTCCGATGTGTCCAAGGTGGCCGCGGTGGTTCACGGTGCGGCCGGAGGCGAACAACGCGAGATCGTGGCGCGCATCTTCGTGTGCCCGTCGGAGAACACCGAGGTGGTGCGGGCCGCCGGTCGATTCGCCATCGCGGCGTATCTGAACGTGCCGGTGTACGCCGACTTCCATCGTTGGCTCGGCCGAGGCGAACTGTTGCAACCGATGTGGGATCTGTGGAAGGCCGGCGACCGCAAGGCCGCCTTGGCCGCGATTCCCGACGAGGTGGTGGACGACATCTTGATCCACGGGTCGCCCGCTCACTGCCGAGCCAAGATCGACGAGTACTTCGCAAACGGCGTCACCACCAGTTCGCTCGCCATCTTGGGCTTGGACCCCGAGTTGAATTACTGGGAGTCCGTGAAGGCGTTGTCGCCGAACGCCGACAGCGCCGACTGACTCGTTTCTCAGGCGGCCTGCGCCCGCCCGTCGTGCTGGGCGGCCAGTGCGCGACCGTTCGCCAGAATGCGGCGCATTTCGGCGAGGTACTTGCGACCGATACGGCACGTCTCGTCGGAGAGGATGAAGCGCGGATCGATGCCGGCGAGGGGATCGGCGAAACCGTCGAGGGTGAGTTGTCCGGTGGCGGATCCGTCGGAGGCTTCGCCGTGGGTTTCGTGGCGGGATTCGTGGTTGGTGCTCATGTTCATGTTGGGGGTGTGCGGCTGGTTCGTGATCATGACCAGAGCCTGCCGAGGGGGTGTGGCACCACGGGAATGAGCCGGTGCCCCCGTGAGGTGAGTGAGTAGTTTCGGAACGGTGGACACCCCCGAGACGCAGGCGACCCGTGACGGGTGGAGACTTCTGCGGCGGGTGCTCGGGGAGCAACGCCGGGGCCTGATCGTCGGGGTGGTCGTGGGCTTGTTGTGGGCGGTGGGCAAGGTGTCGGTGCCCCAGATCACGAAGCTCGGTATCGACCGGGGGATCGAAGGCAACGGCAGCCTTCTCTTCTGGACCGGTTTGGTGGTGGCCGCCGGGGTGATCGCCGGCATCTTCACGGCGTTTCGCCGCTGGGTGGCCTTTCGGGAGAGCCGCTGGATCGAGACCCGCCTGCGCGAGCAGATCTTCGATCACCTGTTGCGCCTGCACGTGGGTTACCACGATCGCACGCAGACCGGTCAGCTGATGAGTCGCGCGTCCTCGGACCTGCAGCAGTTGCAAGCCTTCGTGGTGATGATCCCCATCACCTTGTCGAACCTGGCCATGATCATCGCGGTGGTCGTGCTGTTGTTCGTGTCGCAGCCGTATCTCGCGCTGTTCGCTCTGGCGCCCTTGCCGCTCGTCAACGTGTTGGCCAGCCGTTTCTCGCGTCGTATTCATCCCGCGGTGCTGGCGGTGCAACAGGAACAGGCGCAGTTGGCGACCGTCGTCGAGGAGAGCGTGTCCGGTGTGCGCGTGATCAAGGGCTTCGGCGCCGAGGGGGTGCAGTTCTCCAAGGTGAACACCGAGGCCGACGACATCCAACGCGTGTCACTCGAAGCGGCCCGCATTCGCAGTCGATTCCTCCCGGCGCTCGACGTGCTCCCGGCGCTCGGATTGGTGGCGGTGCTCGGGATCGGCGGACATCGCGTGATCGACGGCGCCATGACCGTGGGCGACCTGGTGAAGTTCAACGCGTACATCACGATGCTCATCTGGCCTCTGCGCAACCTGGCCATGACCGTCGCGTTGGGTCAACGGGCCTCGGTCGCGCTCATGCGCGTGAACGAGGTGTTGAGCACGCCGTCGGCGGTCGTGGACCCCGAGACGCCCGCGCCCTTGCCGGCCGCCACGATCGACCGGTCCGTGGGCGCGGTTCGATTCCGCGACGTCGTGTTCGCCTACGAGGGGGCCGAGCCGGTGCTCGACGGTTTCGACCTCACCATTCCAGCCGGCCACGCCGTGGCGTTGGTGGGTGCCACCGGTTCGGGCAAGTCGACCCTCGTGCGACTGCTCACCCGGTTCCACGACGTGGGCTCCGGATCGATCGAGATCGACGGGGTCGACGTGCGATCGACGTCGCTGGCCGATCTGCGCTCGGCGGTGGGAATCGTCTTCGAGGACACGTTCCTGTTCCATGACTCCGTGCGCGACAACATCGCCTTCGCCCGTCCGGGAGCGTCGGACGAGGTGGTGCGCGAGGCCGCGCGACTGGCAGGGGCCCACGAGTTCATCACGCGGTTGCCCGAGGGCTACGACACCATCCTGGGGGAGCGCGGGTACTCGCTCTCGGGTGGTCAACGCCAGCGCATCGCGATCGCGCGGGCCATCGTGTCCGAGCCGCGCGTGTTGGTGCTCGACGACGCCACCTCGGCGGTGGACCCGAGCAAGGAACACGAGATCCGCGAGGCGATGGCCACGGTCATGCGCGGTCGCACCACCATCGTCATCGCGCATCGCCCCGGAACGATCGCCCTCGCCGACACCGTGGTGCTCCTCGACGGTGGTCGCGCCGCCGCGGTCGGAACGCACGACGAACTGTTGGCCACCAACGATCGGTATCGGCAGGTTCTGGCGGCCTGGGCGGTGCGCGACGAGGACGGCGACGACGACTCGCCCGCGCCGGATCCCGACGCATCGAACACCGTGGTCGAGAGTCGTCGTGTCGTGCGGCGATCGGCCGACGAGGACGTGGTCTGAATGTGGGGCATGGCGGCCATCAGCGACGAGGATCGTCTCGACCGCGTGCAGACGTTGCGCACCCTGCGCCGTTCCTACGACATGGCGCGCCCCCAGCGGCGCACCCTGCACTCCGCGCTCGGGTTGGTGTTCGTCAGCACTCTCGTGACCCTCGCCGGACCGCTGTTGCTGCGGTACGCGATCGACCACGGCATCAAGGACGGCAACGGCCGGGTGCTGAACGGGTTGATCGTCGTGTACCTGGCGATCACCGCCTTCGGCTACGTGGTGGGTCGCCTGCAGTACCTGGCCGTCAACCGGGCCGGAGAGGGTTTCCTGCGCAGCTTGCGACTGACGGTGTTCGGCCGTCTGCAACGACAGTCGATGGCGTTCTTCGATCGCGAGAAGGCGGGCGTCCTGGTCTCGCGCATGACCAACGACATCGAGTCCATGGGCGAACTCATCCAGTTCGGGTTGCTCCAGTTCGTGTCGGCGTTCCTGTTGTTGGTGTTGGCGGTGATCGTCCTGTTCCTCATGTCGTGGCAGCTGGCACTGGTGGCCATGATCGTGTTGCCGCTCCTGGTGCTGGCGTCGGTCCGCTTCCAGAAGCAGTCGAATCGCGCCTATCTCGACGTGCGCGAAAAGGTGGGCGAGAACCTGTCGACTCTTCAGGAGGGAATCACCGGCGTTCGGGTGATCCAGGCCTACGGACAACAGGACGCGCGTTCGCGTCGTTTCCACTCCACCAATCGGGCGCTTTTCGACTCGCACATGCACAGCGTCAAGGTGAGCACGTGGTACTTCGGACTGGTCGAGTTCGCGGGCATCGCCGCCACCGGAGCGATCATCGGGATCGGCGGCTGGTTGGTGCATCGAGACGCGGTCAGCATCGGCACCGTGACGGCGTTCATCCTGTTGCTCGCCAATCTGTTCGACCCGGTCCAGCAGTTGAGCCAGTTGTACAACACGGTGCAATCGTCCACCGCGGCGTTGCACAAGTTGTTCCTCATCATCGACGCCAAGCCCGACGTCGACGAGGTGGAACATCCCACCGCGTTGCCGGCGCGCGGGGCCGTCGACGTCGTCGACGTGACGTTCTCCTACGAGACCGCCGACCGTCCGGCGCTTCGCAACGTGTCCATCAGCGTGGCCGACGGCGAACGTCTGGCGCTGGTTGGTCCGACGGGTGCGGGCAAGTCCACCTTGGCCAAGTTGATGGCGCGTCTGTACGACCCCAGCACGGTCGACGGTGTATCGGGCACCGTGAGTTTCGGTGGCGTGGACCTGCGTGAATCGTCGATGAGCGATCTGCGCCGGCGCATCGTGGTGGTGCCCCAGGAGGGGTTCTGTTTCGGGGGAACCATTCGCGAGAACGTGCGCATCGCCCGTTCGGACGCGTCGGACGCGGACGTGGAACGGGCGCTGGCCTCCATCGGTGCCCTCGATCGTTTCCTCGAGTTCCCCGAGGGTCTGGACACCGAGGTGCGCGAGCGTGGGTCGCGTCTGTCGGCCGGTGAGCGCCAGTTGGTCGCGCTGGCCCGCGCCGCGTTGGTGGATCCCGCCGTGCTGGTGTTGGACGAGGCCACGTCGAACCTGGACCCCGGCACCGAAGCCGTGGTCGAGCACGCCCTCGAGAGCCTGATGAACGGCCGCACCGTCATCGTGGTGGCGCATCGCTTGTCCACCGTGCGCCGGGCCGATCGCATCGCCGTGGTGGATCACGGCGAGTTGGCCGAGCTCGGCTCACACGACGAGTTGGTGGCTCTCGGCGGTCGCTACGCGGCGTTGGCCTCGGCCTGGGAGGCCAGCCAGCCTCACTGACGGGTGCGCTCGACTAGGCGCGCGCGAAGGCCAGCACGAACTCGATGAGTCCGTTGTCGCCGGTGGTGACGAATCCGTTCGACGGGTTGTCGATGTCGTAGTCGGAGAACAGAACCTCGATGCCGCCCAACACCCCGATGATGCCGTTGTCGATGCGCGCGCTCACCTCGAACGAGACGTCGCGGGTGACTCCGTGCATCGTCAGTTCGCCCACCGCGACCGCGGTGATCGTGGTGCCCGGTGCGGGGATGGTTCCGAGCTCGATGGGTCGGGTCAATTGGAACGTGGCGGTGGGATACACGGCGGTTTCCATGATCGGACCGGCGAACTGCGAATCGCGGCGGGTGCTGTCGCTCGTGATGGTGGCGACCGCGACCTCGAAGGTGGTGCCGATGATGGACGTCCCCTGAATGGTGAGCGAGCCCGACACGTCGTCGGTGCGTCCCACGCCCTCGGTGTCGACCCCGCCCAGGACCTCCTTCACCCGGTAGCCGACCTCGGATCCGTCGGTCACCATCCACAGTCCCGTGAGTTCGTCGTCGGCGGGGATTGTCGTGTCATCCGTCGCCGCGACGGTCGTCGTGGTGACGTCGACGACGGCGGCGAGGTCGTCGGAGTCGAAGCGATCCTCCGGGGGATCGATCACCTTGGTCCACAACAGGATTCCGCCGTACACGAGGCCGACACCCACGACGGCGAGAACGGCGACACGGACGATCCACTTCTTCATGGCCGACATTCAACACCCGCGCCACGGGCGACGGTCAGCGGGCGACGAAGTACTTGGCCTGCGGGTGATGGCAGATGATCGCCGAGGTGGTCTGTTCGGGCTGGTACTGCCAGCCCGTCTCCTCGCTGACCTGGATGCCCAGCCGTCCGGCTTCGAGAAGTCGGGCCACGGTGGCGTTGTCCTCCAGATCGGGGCACGCGGGGTATCCCCACGAGTAACGGCCACCGCGATACTGCTGTCGGAACAAACCACCGATGGACGGACCGTCCTCGGCGACGAAGCCCCATTCCTCGCGGATGCGCTTGTGCCACAACTCGGCGAGGGCCTCGGCCATCTCCACTCCGAGACCGTGCACGATCATGTACTTCTGGTACTCGTTCGCGGCGAACAGTCGGGCTGCTTCCTCGCTGACGGCGTTCCCCATGGTGACGATGTGGAAAGCCGCGTAGTCCGGACCCTGGTCGACGGCTCGGAAGAAGTCGGCGATGCACATGAACGGTGATTCGCTCTGACGCGGGTAGTGGAAGCGCTCGATCTCGGCGGTGCGCGAGGCGTCGCTCCAGACCACGAGGTCGTCACCGTCGGAGTTCACGCAGAAGTAGCCGTACACCACCTGCGGCACGAGGAAGCCGGACGCCTTGGCCTCGGCCAGTTCCACGCGCAGTCGGGATCGCAGTCGGGTCTTGAAGTCCTCGTCCGTCTCGTCGCCCTCGGGGCGGAACTGCCACTGGTTGCGGAACAAGGCGGTCTCGTTCACGTACTGGACGATGTCGTCGAGGGGTATGCCCTTCACGATTCGCGTGCCGAGGAACGGCGGTTCGAAGACGGTGTTGTCGGTGGCCACCTCGGGTGAACGCGCGGGGACCTCCACCGCTTCCTTCGCGCCACCCGAACGGGCGGGCAACACGCGTCCCGAGGGCACCCGACCGAAGTCCGGATCGTCGGTTCCCGAGCGCTTCATGTCCATCAACTTGTCGAGGGTGGCCAGACCCTCGAACGCGTCGCGACCGTAGAAGACCCGACCGTGGTAGACCTCGCGCAGATCCTTCTCCACGTACGTGCGCGTCAGCGCCGCTCCGCCCAACAGCACGGGCACGTCGGCGAGACCGAGGTCGTTCATCTCCATCAGGTTCTCGCGCATGATCAGGGTGCTCTTGACGAGCAATCCGCTCATACCGAGCGCGTCGGCGCCCACCTCTTTGACCTTGTGGATCATCTCGGAGATGGGGATCTTGATGCCGAGGTTGTGCACCTCGTACCCGTTGTTGGTGCAGATGATGTCGACCAGGTTCTTGCCGATGTCGTGCACGTCGCCCTTGACGGTGGCCAGCACCAACTTGCCCTTCGAGGACGAGTCGCCGACCTTCTCCATGTGCGGTTCGAGGTGGGCCACGGCGGTCTTCATGGTCTCGGCGCTCTGCAGCACGAACGGCAACTGCATCTGACCAGATCCGAAAAGTTCTCCGACCACCTTCATGCCGTCGAGGAGGATGTCGTTGACGATGGTGAGCGGTGCCAAACCGTTGGCCATGGCCGCGTCGAGATCGTCGGTCAGTCCCTCGCGGTCACCGTCGATGATGCGCTGCTTCAGGAGTTGCTCGACGGTCCAACCCGTTCGGTCCTCGCGCACCGTGGCCACCGTGGTGACGTCGGCGAACACCTCGAGCAACTTCTTCAGGGGGTCGTAGTCGCCCGCGCGCCGGTCGTAGATGAGGTCGAGGCAGATCTGCTTGTGTTCCTCGGGCATGCGGGCCAGCGGGACGATCTTTCCGGCGTGCACGATGGCGGAATCGAGTCCGGCCGACACGCACTCGTGCAGGAACACGCTGTTGAGCGCGTGTCGGGCGGCCGGCTTCAGGCCGAAGCTGACGTTGGAGACACCGAGCGTGGTGAAGCAACCGGGGATCTCGGTCTTGATGCGCCGGATGGCGTCGATGGTGTGCTTGGCGTCGAGTCGCAGATCGTCGTCGCCGGTGGACAGCGGGAAGGTGAGCGCGTCGAAGATGAGGTCGCTGGAGGTCAGGCCGTACCGATCGACCGCGATGCGATGCAGGCGGTGCGCGATCTCCAACTTCCACTCGACGTCGCGGGCTTGGCCCTTCTCGTCGATGAGCAGGCACACCACGGCGCACCCGTATTCGCGCGCCAGGGAGAACACGCGGTCGAGACGACTACCGGGTTCTTCGCCGTCCTCGAGGTTGGCCGAGTTCAAGATGGCCCGCCCGCCGATGTGCATGAGTCCGGCCTCCATCACCTGGGGCTCGGTGGAGTCCAGGACCAGGGGAACGCTCGCCTGGGTGCCGAAACGCGAGGCGATCTCGTCCATGTCGACGACACCGTCGCGACCCACGTAGTCGACGCACACGTCGAGGACGTGCGCGCCCTCGCGGATCTGCTCGGTGGCCATCTTGGTGCAGTTGTCCCAATCGCCGGCGATCATGGCCTCGCGGAAGGCCTTCGATCCGTTGGTGTTGGTGCGCTCGCCGATGATGAGGAAGGAGTTGTCCTGCTTGACGGGCACCGACGAATAGATGGACGACACGCTCGGTTCGACGATGGCCGAACGACGCGGCGCCTCGAGGCCGCGCACGGCGTCCACGACGGCCTTCAGGTGCGCCGGAGTGGTGCCGCAACAACCTCCCACGACACCGACCCCGAGATCGGTGACATGGTGGCGGTGGAACTCGGCCAGCTTCTCGGGGCTGAGGTCGTAGTGGGTGCGTCCGTCCACGACGCTCGGCAACCCGGCGTTCGGCAACACACTGACGGGCATGGTGGCGTACTGGCTGAGATAGCGCAGGTGTTCCTGCATCTCGGCGGGTCCCGTGGCGCAGTTGATACCGAACACGTCGGGTCGCATCGCACCGATCGCGGTGAGTGCGGCCCCGATCTCGGAGCCCACCAGCATGCGTCCGGTGGTCTCCATGGTCACCTGGACCTGGATGGGCACCTGGCGTCCCTCGGCGGCCATGGCACGACGACAGGCGATCATCGCGGCCTTGATCTGCAGGAGGTCCATGCAGGTCTCGATGAGGAACAGATCGACGCCACCCACCAACAGTCCGCGCGCCTGTTCGACGTAGGCGTCGCGAAGTTCGGCGAAGCGAATGTGGCCGAGGCTCGGCAACTTGGTCCCCGGTCCGATGGATCCGGCGACGTAGCGCGATCGGCCGTCGGCCTCGTAGTCGTTCGCCGTCTCACGCGCCAAGCGGGCGGCCGCGACGTTCAACTCGTACGCCTGCTCGGGGATGTCGTACTCGGTGAGCACGGTGGAGAAGCTGCCGAAGCTGGCGGTCTCCAGCGCGTCGACGCCGACGTCGAGGAACGCCGAGTGCATCCGTCGGATCACGTCGGGCCGGGTGAGGCAGAGCATCTCGTTGCAGCCCTCGAGCGAGGCGCCACCGAAGTCGTCGGGTCCGAGGTCGAGCCCTTGCACGAAGGTTCCGAAAGCGCCGTCGAACACGATGACACGTTCGTTCACTGCTTCGAGATAGGGCTGACGGGACATCGTGGAAACGCTACCCCCACGCGCGGTGTGACGGAGGTTCATCGGGCTTTCGCGCGCGGATGTCGTCCCTGACATCTCGTCATCGGTCACACCCTTGTAGCGTCACCGTCGTGTCCAAGGTGCGTGTGTATACCCGTGATGGTGATGACGGCACCACCGGTCTCTTCTACGGGGGTCGGGTTCCCAAGGACAGTCAACTCCCGCGGGCCTACGGCACCGTCGACGAGGCCCAAGCCGTCATCGGCATGGCCCGTGCCGAGGCCGGACCCGGTTCGGAGTTGGAGGGTCTCCTCATCCCGATCATGCGCGATCTGTGGGTGCTAATGACCGAGTTGGCCACCCTGCCGGAGAATCGTTCGAAGCTCGAACCCGGAGCCACGTCCGTGGAGCCCGGCATGGTCGACCGTCTCGAGAAGATGATCGACGAACTCGACACCCGTTTCGATCGTCCCACCGAGTTCGTGGTCCCCGGTGGGAACAAGGTGTCGGGATGGCTCGACATCGCACGAACCGTCGTGCGCCGCGCGGAACGTCATGCGTTGATGGCGGCGCCGCCGCCGTCGCAGGTGGTGCCGTATCTGAACCGTCTCTCCGACTTGTTGTGGACCATGGCGCGCTGGCAGGAGGGCGAGTCCCTCCCCGTTCGACGCGTCACCTGAGCCGACCACGTCGTGCGTCGGGCCCGTTGGCTGCGGGTGGTCGACGAACTCGGTCGTAAACTTCGGCCATGGCCAACAACGTCACCGTCGAGTCCGTCCGATCCATTCCCAAGACCGTCGAGGTGATCGGTGTGCCGGTGGGCACCACCGGTGCCGTGCCGCGCCAAGTGGGCCTGTCGCGCGCGGCCCTGACCACGCACGGCTTCGAGGGCAAGGTGGGCCAGACGTTGGTCGTGCCGTCGACCTCGGGTGCCACCATCGTCGCGGTGGGCATCGGCGACGCGCGCAAGGCGACCGTGGCGACGGTTCGTCGTTCGGCCGCGGCACTCGCACGGGCCGCGTCGCGTCGTGCGTCGGTGGCCACCACGTTGGTCGACGCCGTGTCGCTCGACGCCCGCTCGGCGGCGCAGGCGGTGGTGGAGGGTTTCGTGCTGGCGTCGTACCGGTTCACCGATCTCAAGTCGGGTGTCGAGAATCCGGCGGTGACGCTCTCGGTCGTGGCCACCGGGGCCCGGGCCAAGGGATGCGACTCCGGTGTCGATCGGGGCCGCGTGACGGCCGCGGCGGCCTGGACGGCACGTGATCTGGCCAACACCCCGCCGGCGTACCTCACGGCACGCATGCTCGCCGATCGGGCGGTGGCCATGGCCAAGGAATCCGGTCTCGAGGTCGAGGTGTTCGACAACGACAAGTTGGCCGTCATGGGATGTGGCGGATTGCTGGGGGTCAACCGCGGATCCACCGAACCGGCGCGCATGGTGAAACTGACGTATTCGCCCGCCGGCGCCTCGGGTCACCTCGTCATGGTGGGCAAGGGCATCACCTACGACTCCGGTGGAATCAGCCTGAAGCCGAGCGACGCCAGCCACGCCAACATGAAGATGGACATGTCGGGTGCCGCCGCCGTGTTGTCGGCCATGAGCGCGTTGAAGGCTCTGCGTTGTCGCACCAAGGTCACCGGCTACCTGATGTGCACCGACAACCGTCCGTCGGGAAGCGCGGTGGCCATGGGTGACGTGCTCACGTTCCGCAACGGCAAGACCGCCGAGATCCACAACACCGACGCCGAGGGCCGTTTGGTGTTGGCCGACGGTTTGTCGCTCGGAGTGGAGGCCAAGCCCGATGCCATGGTCGACATCGCGACCCTCACCGGGGCCTGCATGGCCGCTTTGGGAACCAAGATCGCCGGCGTGCTCGGAACCAACGACGCCTTCATCGATCAGGTGAAGAGCTCGGCGGGTCGGGCCGACGAGCCGGTGTGGCAGTTGCCGCTCGAGCGCGACTATCGCCGTCTGCTGGATTCCAACGTGGCCGACATGCGCAACATCGGCGGCCCGTACGCCGGCGCCATCACCGCGGCGTTGTTCCTGTCCGAGTTCACCGCCGACGTGCCGTGGGCGCACCTCGACATCGCCGGCCCCATGAGCGTGGACGCCGACGACGGCTGGCTCAGCCGCGGAGCCACGGGCTTCGGCACGCGACTGTTGATCGACCTGGCGTTGAACTTCAGCAAGCCGAAGCGCTGACCGCGGTCTCCGGGAGTACGTCGTCGCGCAGTTCCATGTCGCGGTCGTCGCGCAGTTCGTGGGCGATGGCGAGGGCGACCGCGTTGTCGGCGTCGCTCCACACGGCGTGGGCCCGCTGCAGGTGTTCGGGTAGTCGGGCGAGGTGACGCACGCTCAACGGAGGAACGACGGTCCGCACGGCCACGGTGCCGTCCACGTGTCGGGCCATGCCGAACATCACCAGTCGTTGCAGCGCGCGGCCGAACGCGTTCGCACGATTCGAGTCCCAGCCGAGCCCCAGTGCCGACGCCATGGCGGGGAGGTTCACGTGGTGTCCGTCGGGGTGCGCCACCGCTGCCACCGCCAGTCGGCGCAACAGCCAGGTGGCGGTGGGTCCGAGGACTCCGAGCCAGAACAGTTCGACGTAATCACCCAGAGCATCGTGGCCGAGTCGTTCGATCAGGGGATCGCGCCAGCGCACGATGACGAGTCGATCGGCTGATGGTGATGGTCGTTCGGACACGGGACCTCCGGTTGCTTCGGGTGTCACGGGGTGGGCGGGGGTGGCGGGCCCATGGTGATCGGTGGGAGACTGAGCGCGTGACGTCGCATCCCATCGCCACCTCGATCGACGATCCGCTGTTCGACGAGATCGTCGGATGGGTCGCCGAGGCCGAGCGGATCACCGTGCTCACCGGAGCGGGCATCTCCACCGGTTCGGGTGTGCCGGACTTCCGTGGTCCGAA
>CAEZTS010000022.1_pt1 | contig 13823 bp, 11 predicted proteins | sample 7264281 | NCBI WGS metagenome assembly CAEZTS01 (sample SAMEA6813810, study PRJEB35770) | freshwater metagenome | biome: Freshwater; feature: Freshwater reservoir; material: water | place: Czech Republic | collected 2017-08-18 | depth 0.5m m
CCGCGGGCATGGGTACGTCGTGGCCCGGCCGCACGTACCACGCGGCGTAGACGCCGTCGCCCGGAACGCACATCGACGCGAGCACCTCCACGTTCGCCGTGGGAAAGCCGATCGTGCGACCACGGGCATCACCGTGGGCCACCACACCGCGCACCTCGAAGGGACGACCCAACATGACGTTGGCGTCGGCCACGTTGCCGGCCGCCAGCAAACGGCGAATCTCGGTGGAACTGGCGGTCACACCGGTGTGCCCCGCGATCAACGTCACCGGTTCGACCGTGAATCCCGGATCGTGGCCACCGAGGGTCGTGAGCATCTCGACGTTGCCGGCGCGACCCCGACCGAAGTGGAAGTCGGATCCGACGATGATGTGTGCGACGCCCAAACAACGCACCAGAACACGCGCCACGAAGTCTTCGGGAGACTCGGCGGCCTGTTCGGCGTCGAATCGCACGACGGCTAAGGCGTCCAGTCCAGTGTCACGCAACAGTTCGAGCTTCTGCTGGTGATCGGTGAGCAACTTGGGTGCGGAGTCCGGTCGCACCAGCGACGCCGGATGTCGATCGAAGGTGACCAGCACGGACTTCGAACCCTCCCGCCGGGCCCGCTCCACGACCTTGTCGATGATCGTGCGGTGCCCCACGTGCAGGCCGTCGTAGGCCCCGATGGTGACGATGCTGCGCTCACCCGGCCACGGGCACACGGAGAAATCGTCGACGATCAACACGGTGGCTCAGGTTACCGAGAGGTGTGCGCCGCCGAGAGGTGCGCACCGGCGATCGCCGACCCTACGCCGACAGCACGATCGCGGGCCGCGCCATCCCCTCGCCCACCTTGTGGTTGGAGAAGGGCTCGAAGACGGCCAGCACGTCGCCACCGTCCACCACGGCCCACGGCGCGGGCCCGGACGCCGCGAACACGGCCTCGGGCAACACGCGACCCACCGCCACCGCGGCACGAATGACGTCGTCGGGCGCCACGATCGACAGTGCGCGCACGCACTCGGACACCGGACGCAGTGATTGCCCGATGTTCTCTTCGGTCAACGTGTCGAGTGACACGCAGTCGGCCACGTCGAAGCGACCCACCGCCACGCGACGCAGTTCGCGCACGTGCGCTCCACCGCCCAACAGATGACCGAGGTCCGCGGCGAGCGTGCGTATGTAGGTGCCCGACGAGCACTCCACGCGAACGCGCACGACGTTCGCGGCGATCGACAGCACCTCGAAGCGATGGATCGTCACCGGACGCGCCTCGCGTTCCACTTCGATTCCCTCGCGCGCCAGTTCGTGCAGGCGCTTGCCGTCCACCTTCAACGCCGAGACCATCGGCGGCACCTGCATGATGGGGCCGGTCAGATTCGCGTCCACCACGCGTCGAACCGACTCGAGGGTCATGCGGGCGATGACGTCGCTCATGTCGTGCGTGGCGGTCACCTCACCGGACGCGTCCAGGGTCGACGTCTCGGTGCCCAGCACCACTTCGGCGGTGTAAGTCTTCGATGTGACGGGATCGTCCACCGAGCCACCGGGCACCACGTCGAGGTAACGCAGCAGTCGCGTGGCGTTGCCCACGCCCAGCAGCAACACACCGGTGGCATCGGGGTCGAGTGTCCCCGAGTGACCCACCTTGCGCTCGTGCAACAACCGACGCACACGATCCACCACGTCGTGACTGGTGATACCGGCGGGTTTGTCGATCGCCAGGAGGCCGTGCACCGTGGCCGGCTTGCGTCGGGCCATGGTCAGATCTGGTCGTAGACGTCCGGGTCCAGGGGCACGTCGCGCGCCGGACTGGGGTTGTCACGCAGGATCTTCTCGATGCGCTCGGCCGAACGGATCACCTCGTCGGGACGGAACGACAAGATGGGTGTCTTGCGCGCGCGCACCTGTCGCGCCACCGACGCCTGCAGACGGATGCGGTGCTCGCCCAGCACCTCGATGATCTGGGCGTCACCCTTCTCGCCGCTCAACGAATCGAAGTAGATGATGGCGCGGTTCATCTCGGGGTCCACGTCGACGCGGGTGACGGTCACGAACTCCAGACGCTCGTCGTCGATGCGCACCAACTCGTCGGCCAACACCTCGCGCAGGGTTTCTCCCAATCGGACGGCGCGCGGATAACTGTGGGTGGTGGACTTCCGCGGAGCACGACCCTTCGCCATGCGGTCAGGCTACCCAACCCCCGAAGACTTCGGGGTCGGGCGATCGCCCGGGGAACGTCAGTCGAAGACGGGCGCGGAGCGGTTTGAGCGCTTCAGTTCCGCAACGCCGGGCGTGGTGGCCACGATCTCGACGGCGTCCCACAGGCGCAACGCTTCGGCGCCGCGCGGGATGCGCGCGATCACCGGTCCGAAGAACGAACCCTCGTCCGAGGCGCCGGGATGGAAGGTGAGAATCGGAGTACCGACGTCACGGCCCGTGCGTTCCAGCGCCAATTCGGTGTCGGCCGAGATCACCGCGTCCAACGACTCGTCGAACGCGGCGTCGATCAAACCCGCGTCGAGACCCGCGATCGACAACACCTCGCCCACGAAGGACTCGGTGCTGGCGGCGAAGTCGTCCCGACGATTCTTGTTGTGACCCTCGGCCCCGAGCACCGTGTAGAAACGCCCGACCTCCTCGTTGCCGAGTTCGGCATCGATGCGCGCGGCCACGCGCAGGGCCTCGTGACCCATGGCGTGCCAACGCTTGTACTGATCGGTGTACCAGTCCGCGGTGTTGGAGCCGTTGAGCAGCTTCAACGAGATGAAGCGCCACCGCACGTCGTACGCGCGGAGAGACCTCACTTCTTCCACCCAGCGCGACGTGATCCAGGCCCACGGACACACCGGGTCGAAGAAGAACTCGAGATCGGCGGCTTTCTGATTCGACACGTTCGGTCCCTTCGGATCAGGTACGGACGACGAGCTTCTCTTCGAAGGTTTCGATGAGGTCGCCCTGCTTAAGGTCCTGGAAGTCGGACAGGCCGATACCGCACTCGAAGCCCTCGCGCACCTCGCGGACGTCGTCCTTGAAACGACGCAACGAGTTGATGGCTCCCTTCCAGATGATGACTCCCTCGCGGAGGAAGCGCACTTTCGTGCCGCGCGTGATCTGACCCGAGCGCACGTAGCAACCGGCGATGGCGCCGATCTTGGGCACACGGAAGACCTCGCGCACCTCGGCTTCGCCGGTGACCACTTCCTCGTACTCGGGAGCGAGCATGCCCACCATGGCGCTCTCGATGTCCTCGAGGAGCTTGTAGATGATTTCGTAGGTGCGAATCTCCACGTGCTCGGCCTCGGCGATTTCACGCGCCTTGCGGTCGGGACGGACGTTGAAACCGATGATGGTGGCGTTCGTCGCCGCGGCGAGGCTGATGTCGTTCTCCGTGACGCCACCGACGGCGCGGTGCACGAAAGCCAACTTCACCTCGTCGCGCTCCAGACGCTTCAGGCTCTCGGTGACGGCTTCCAGGGAACCCTGCACGTCGGCCTTCAGCACCAGGTTCAAGGTGGCCACTTCGCCGGCCTGGATCTGCGAAAACACGTCCTCCAACTTCACGCCGCGCTGAACGCGCGCGTCACCGCGTTGGGCCTTGGCACGCAGACGCTGCTCGCGCGCCTCACCCACCGTGCGGGCCGTCTTCTCGTCGGGTGCCACGCGGAACTCGTCACCGGCGTGCGGCACGCTCGACAATCCGAGCACCTGCACGGGCGTCGACGGTCCGGCTTCCTTGATCTGCTTGCCCTTGTCGTCGATCATGGCGCGCACGCGACCCCACGCTCCACCGGCGACGATGGGGTCACCCACCTTGAGGGTGCCCTTGTCGACGAGGATGGTGGCCACGGGACCACGACCGGTGTCGAGGTTGGCTTCCAACACCACGCCCTTGGCGCGGCCGGTCGGATTCGCGGTGAGCTCTTCGACCTCGGCCACCAGGGTCAACTGCTCGATGAGGTCGTCGACACCCAAGTTCTGCTGGGCCGACATCTCGACGCAGATGGTGTCGCCGCCCCAGGACTCGGGAACGAGTTCCTGTTCGGCCAACTGCGCCAACACGCGCTGCACGTCGGCGTTCTCCTTGTCGACCTTGTTGATGGCCACGACCATGGGCACACCGGCGGCGCGGGCGTGGCTGATGGCCTCGATGGTCTGGGGCATGACGCCGTCGTCGGCGGCCACCATCAACACGACGATGTCGGTGACCTGGGCACCACGGGCACGCATCTGCGTGAACGCGGCGTGACCGGGGGTGTCGATGAAGGTGACCTTCTTGCCGTTCTGGTCCACCTGATACGCGCCGATGTGCTGGGTGATACCGCCGGCTTCGCCGGACACCACGTTCGCGTTGCGGATCTTGTCGAGCAAGGTGGTCTTGCCGTGGTCGACGTGGCCCATGACGGTGATCACCGGCGGACGCGAGGCTTGGGCCTCCTCGTCGTCGTCGTCACTGTCGTCGAACAACGCCTGAAGTTCCAGTTCTTCCTGCTGGCCCGGTTCGACCAACAACAGTTCGGCACCGATCTCGAGTGCGAACAGTTCCATCTGCTCGTCGGTGAGCGTCATGGTGGCGGTCACCATCTCGCCGTTCTTCATGAGGAACAGCACCACGTCGGCCGCGGTGCGGTTCAGACGCGGAGCGAACTCCTGGGCCGACACGCCGCGCTCGACCACGATGGTGCCCTCGGGCACCGGTGCGCCCGAGGCGCTGTAGCTCTGCATCGAGGGCTGCAGCTCTTCCTCTCCACGACGGCGACGACGGCCTCCGCTGCGCGGCGCACGACGACCTCCGCTGGGGCGGGCGCCTCCACCGGGACGTCCACCACCGGGACCGCCACCGGGACGACCGGCACCGGGGCCACCGGGGCCACCACCGGGACGCGGACCACCGAAGGCTCCGGGTGCGCCGCCGGGACGCGGACCACCGGGACGCGGACCTCCGAAACCACCCGGACGCGGGGCGCCGGTGCGGGGGCCGCCATAGCCGGCCCCACTGGGACGCGAGCCGGGGGGCGGCGCGGTGCGCGGACCGCCCGGAGGCGGGGGAACCGGACGACCCGAGGCCGACAGCGGACGACCGGGCGGGGGCGGCGGAACCGGACGACCCGACGGCGACACGGGTCGCGGCGGAGCGGGCGGAGCCGGTCGAGTGGGCGGAGCCGTTGCGGGGCCCGATGCGGCCGGAGCCGCCGGAGCCGCGGGCGGGCGCGGGGTGTCGGGGCGAACCGCGGGGGCCGCCGGACGGGGCATCTCCTTGGTGGCGTCACGACCCGAGATCACACGACTGGACTTCACCGCCGGGGCGGAAACTCCGGAATCGGTCGCCGCAACATCGGACGATGCGGGAGTCGCCTCACTGACGGTCGGGGCCGCGGGAGCCGGTGCCGCGTCCGGTGCCGGAGCCACGGGGGCCGCGGTCGCGGCGGTGGTCGCGGCGACGGTCGCGTCGCCCGACCCACCGTCGGTCGTGGTCGCCTCGTCGGAGCTCGTCGCCTCGTCGCCGGCCTTCTTCGCCGCGGCCTTGCCGGCGGCGGCGGCCTTCTTGGGAGCCTTGACCGGCTTCACCTCTTCGGGCTGAACGTCACGAACCAGACCCTGGGCCTTGGCCTTGCGCTCGAGCAACGGAACGAAGGCATCGGCCAGAGTCGACTGATGCGTCTTGGCGGCCACTCCCTCCGCCTTGCAGAGATCCAGCATCTCGGTATTGGTCATACCGAGCTTCTTGGCGAGTTCGCTTACTTTGATCTTGGCTGTTGCCACGCGACGTTCAGTCCTTCGTTGCTCTGTGGTCGGGCGAACCCGACACGTTTGATTACTTTGCCATGGTTAGGCGGTTCCTGAGGTTGGTGTTCTTGTTGCCCGATCGCGGCGCGAGGGCCCGATCGAATCCCCGAGATTTGACAGCCTTCTCGAGGCAATCGCGCGAATCCGCGCAGATCCACGCTCCCCGACCGACGTCGGTTCGCGACGCCCGCACCTCGCCCGCGGCGTCGCGCACGTAGCGCGTGAGGGCCGCCTGTTCCCGACGGGAACGGCAACCGACACACGTGCGCACGGGCACCGTCGGGTTGGACACGGACACGTTGGACATGATCAGGCGTTCGCCTCTCCGCTGTCCGCGGCCGGCTGGGACGACATGCGCTCGTATTCCTGCAGGCTCATGACCGAACCGTCGGCGGCGTGCCATTCCTGCTCGCCGGTCTCGGGGTTGACCTTCCATTCGCCGTCGGCGAAGCCGTCCTCGAAGATGCCGTTGAGCTCGTTCTGGTACTGCGTCTCGCTCTTGATGTCGATGCGCACACCGGCCAAACGCGAGGCCAAACGGGCGTTCTGGCCCTCCTTGCCGATGGCCAGGCTGAGCTGGAAATCGGGGACGATGACGTCGGCCTGCGTGCGGTCCTCGCTGAGGCGAACCTCGGTGACCTTGGCCGGCGACAGGGCCTTGGCGATGAAGTCGGCCAGATCCTCACTGAAGGGGATGATGTCGATCTTTTCCTGATTCAGTTCGTTCACGACCATACGCACGCGTCCGCCGCGCGCGCCCACGCAGGCACCCACGGGGTCGACGTTGCTGTCGTTGCTGTGCACGGCGATCTTGGTGCGGTGGCCGGGCTCGCGCGAGCACGCCTTGATCTCCACGACGCCGTCGGCGATCTCGGGTACTTCCAGTTCGAACAGGCGCTTCACCAGACCGGGGTGGGTACGGCTGACCACGATCTGCGGTCCGCGCTCGGATCGACGCACCTCGACGATGTAGGCCTTCACGCGCGTGCCGGGGTTGGCGCGCTCGTAGGGAACCTGCTCGCTCTGGGGCATGAGCGCCTCCACCTTGCCCAGATCGAGCAACGCGTAACGGTGATCGTTCTGCTGCACGATGCCGGTGACGATGTCGCCCTCGCGGTTCGCGTACTCCTCGAACTTGCGATCGCGCTCGGCCTCACGGATGCGCTGACCCATCACCTGGCGGAACGTCTGGGCCGCGATGCGACCGAGTTCGTTCTTGCTCGGCGTGTCGTCGCGCTCGTTGACCCAGTTGCCGTCCTCGTCGATGTCGTAGGCGATGAAGCTCATCTCCAACGTGTCGGGGTTCAGCATCACTTCGACCTCTTCGGCCGCGCCGGGGCGCTTCTTGTAGGCCGTGGCCAGCGCGTCGACCAGCACCTGCAAGAGGGTGTCCTCGGAGATGTTCTTCTCCGCCGCAAGCAGCTTGATGGCTTCTTTCATGTCGAGATTGCTCATGACTCGGAATGCTCCTGGTCGTCGTGGATGTCTGGGTCGTCGAAATCTGGGTCGTCGAAATCTGGGTCGTCGAAATCTGGGTCGTTGTCGGCAGACAAGTCTGCCGTGGTGGAGGCCGAATCGGCTCGGGACCGAGGTCCTGAGCCCGAACTTTTGCCCCGCGCCCCCTTCTTGCCACCGGATCCGGGCTTGGGTGCGGCCTCCCACACGAAGACGGTGCGCGCCCGATCCACCTGATCGAGGGCGATGACCCGCTCCTCGCCCGACTCCACGCGCAACGTGAAGTCGGTCTCCGATGCCGCCACCAACAGACCCGAGATGCGTCGCTCACCGTTCACCACGTTGGTGAGCCGAACGGCCACCTGCTTGCCGATCTCGCGCTGGAAGTGACGGGGCAGACGCAGGTTGCGTTCCAGGCCGGGACTGGACACCTCGAGGGTGTACTGGCCGGGGATCGGATCGGTGTGATCGAGGTCGCGCGAGATCAGGCGCGTGGCCCGCGCCAACTGGTCCACGTCCACCCCACCGGGCGATCCCGGGGGCGTGTCGATGGTGACCTTCACGGTGCCACCGGCGTACTCGAGGTCGTACAACTCGAGGCCGAGGTCGGTCAGGATCGGCAGAACGAGTTGGCGCACGCTCTCGGTGATGCTGTTGTCGGTGCCGCCCATGTCGTTCTCCCTTCTCGTGTCGTCTCGTCTCGCGCGTCGTGAGTGATGAAAAAAGACGTGAGCTTTCGCTCACGCCTTTCCGACCCGCCTGACGGCGGAAACCCTCTCAAGACCCCCTGAATGATACAGGTTGCCAACTAACCTCCATCCAATGTTGCGGTTGTCCAGCCTGTTCGTGCGAACCCTGCGGGAGAACCCGTCCGATGCCGAGGTCCCGAGCCACCAGTTGATGCTGCGCGCCGGATACATCCGGCGGGCCGCCCCCGGTGGGTTCACGTGGCTGCCCTTGGGCTGGAACGTCTATCGAAACGTCGAGCGCGTGGTCCGCGAGGAGATGGACGCCGCGGGCTTCCAGGAGGTCCACTTTCCGGCCCTGCTCCCCCGCGAGCCCTACGAGGCCACGAACCGCTGGTCCGAGTACGGCCCGAACCTCTTCCGGCTCCAGGACCGCCGAGGCGTCGACTACCTGCTGGGCCCCACCCACGAGGAGATGTTCACCCTGCTGGTGAAGGACCTGTACAGCAGCTACAAGGACCTGCCCCTCGTGATCTACCAGATCCAGACCAAGTACCGCGACGAGGCCCGTCCCCGCGCCGGGCTGTTGCGCGGGCGCGAGTTCGTGATGAAGGACAGTTACAGCTTCGACATCGACGATGCCGGCCTGGCCAAGAGTTACGAGGACCACCGGGCGGCCTACATCCGCACCTTCGAACGTCTCGGGCTCCCCTTCGTCATCGTCTCGGCCATGTCGGGGGCCATGGGCGGTTCCAAGAGCGAAGAGTTCCTGGCCCCCCTCGAGGTGGGCGAGGACACCTTCGTACGTTGCGCCTGCGGGTACGCCGCCAACACCGAGGCGGTGCACGTTCCGGCGCCGGCCTCGGCCCCCATCGACGGCGCTCCCGCGGCCCAGGTGGTCGACACCCCGGCGACTCCCACCATCGCCACCTTGGTCGACCTGCTGAACGAGCGCGCCGATCTGCGTCGCGACGATCGAGCGTGGAACGCCGCCGACACCTTGAAGAACGTCATCGTGATGTTGCGCCACCCCGACGGCCGCCGCGAACCGTTGGCGATCGGTGTGCCGGGTGATCGTGAGGTCGACATGAAGCGCCTCGAGGCCCAGGTGGGACCGGCCGAACCGGAGGCTTTCACCGAAGCCGACTTCGCGGCTCATCCCTCGCTCGTGAAGGGCTACATCGGACCCGACGTGCTGGGCTCGTCGTCGTCGTCGGGCATTCGCTACCTGGTGGATCCGCGCGTCGTGTCCGGATCGCGTTGGGTGACGGGCGCCAACGTCGCCGGCAATCACGTGGTCGACCTCACCTGTGGTCGGGACTTCACCCCCGACGGCACCATCGAAGCGGCCGAGGTCGTGGCCGGCGATCCGTGTCCGGCGTGCGCCGAGCGTGGAGCGACCGGAACGCTCGAGATGGCGCGTGGCATCGAGATCGGTCACATCTTCCAACTCGGACGCAAGTACGCCGAGGCCCTCGATCTGACCGTGCTCGACCAGAACGGCAAGCAGGTCGTCGTCACCATGGGCAGTTACGGAATCGGCGTGTCGCGCGCCGTGGCCGCCATCGCCGAGGCAACGGCCGACGAGATGGGCCTCTGCTGGCCGCGCGAGGTGGCTCCGGCCGACGTGCACATGGTGATCGCCAGCAAGGGTGCCGACGACATCGCGGCCGAGGCCGAACGACTGGCCGCCGAACTCGAGTCGCGTGGGGTTCGGGTGTTGCTCGACGATCGCACCACCGTGTCCCCCGGCGTGAAGTTCAAGGACGCCGAACTCATCGGTGTGCCCACCATCGTGATCGTCGGCAAGGGTCTGGCCGACGGCGTGATCGAGGTCCGCGACCGGGCCACGAACGAGCGGCGCAACATCGCCGTGGCCTCCGCGGTCGACGAGCTGGTGGCCGAATGCGACACGAACACCCGTCGGTGATGAGGGCGGTCGGCCGACCATGAAACTCGTCCGCGGTGTCGTGCAGCACTACTCGTGGGGTGATCCCACGTCCATCCCTTCGTTGCTCGGCCTCGAGGCCGACGGTCGGCCGTGGGCCGAACTGTGGTTCGGCACGCACCTCGGCGGACCGGCCAAGGTCATCGAACTGGACGATGCCGGTCACCGTGGACCGACCCCGACGCTGAGCGACGACACCGGAGGGTTGTTCTCTCCGCTCACCTCGGTCTCGGGCGAACTCCCCTTCCTCTTGAAGGTGTTGGCCGCGGCCGAACCACTGTCGTTGCAGAGCCACCCCTCGCAGGAGCAAGCGCGCATCGGATACGCCCGTGAGAACCGCCTCGACATTCCCATCGGGAACAGTCGTCGCATCTACCGCGACCCCTTCGCCAAGCCCGAACTCGTCTGCGCCCTCGAGCCCTTCGAGGCGCTGTGCGGGTTCCGTCGCGAGGTCGACTCGGTCCGCCTCCTTCACTCCATTGGCGGGTCCGCGTCGAAACTGGCGCGACTGGTCACCGATCACGATCTCGGCCACGCACTGCGCCATCTCTTCGCGGGAACCGAGGAGATCCGGGTGCTGCAGAACGAGATCATCGACTCGTGTCGCGAGCACGACTCGGTCAGCGCGCGTTGGGCGGTGCGACTGGCGCACGCGTATCCCGACGATCCCGCCGTCATCGTGACCTTGCTCATGAACCACGTGACCCTCGAACGCGGTGAGGCGCTCTACCTCGGACCCGGCAACCTTCACGCCTACCTGCGGGGCACCGGTGTCGAGGTGATGGGGTCGAGTGACAACGTGGTGCGTTGCGGCCTCACCAACAAGCACGTCGACGTGAACGAGCTGCTGGCCACGGTGGTGCCCGAACCGCTCCCCGACCCCATCGTGCGCGCCACGCCCGTGGCCCGCACCGAGGCCGGGCGGCTGTGGCGCTACGTCACGCCCGAGGCTCCGTTCGCATTGTGGGTGCACCAGATCGACGGCACCGAAACCATCCGGTCCCGCACCCGCGAACTGACCTTGTGCGGCGTCGGTTCCACCGATCTGCTCCAGCGCGGAGAAGTGGCGTATCTGTCGCCCGGCGAAGAACTGACCCTTCGCGGCAAGGCCACGTTGTTCCGCGTCACCGAGTGGACCGACCCGCAGACCTGACCCGACGGCGTCGCGCCGTTCAGGACTTCTTGCGAATCTCGACGATGCGCTCGTTGGCGTTGTTGGCGTCCTCACCCTTTTCGGCCAGGAGGGCGGACCGATCCTTGGCGGCCTCGCGCTCGGCCTTGGCCGTGTCGACGCGAGCGATGGCGGCGTCCACTCCGTGTTCGTGGATGAACTCGGCCCACTCCACCAGCGCTTCCACCATCTCGGATTCGGGAACCACGGCGACGTTGCGGCCCTTCACGAACAAGTGACCGCGCTTGTTGCCCGCGGCGATGCCGATGTCGGCGTCGCGGGCCTCGCCCGGACCGTTCACCACGCAGCCCATCACCGCGACCTGGAGGGGGATCTGTCGCTCTCCGAATGCGGCCATGGCGCGGTTGGCCACGTCGATGACGTCGATCTCGGCCCTTCCGCACGACGGACAGGCGATGAGATCCACGTTCTTGCGCTCGCGCAATCCGAGCGCCTCCAACAGTTGACGACCCGCGCGGGCCTCCTCCACCGGATCGGCGGTGAGGCTGTAACGGATGGTGTCGCCGATGCCCTCCATGAGCAACGTGGCGATCCCCGCGGTGGCCTTCAACAATCCACCGGGCAACGGTCCGGCCTCGGTGACACCCAAATGGAGCGGATGATCGGTGGCTTCGCTCAGCTGCCGGTACGCCTCCACCATGAGGGGCACGTTGGACGCCTTCACGCTGATCTTGATGAGATCGAAATCGACTTCCCGGAAGTAGGCGATCTCGCGCATGGCGGACTCCACCATGGCCTCGGGGGTCACCTTGCCGCCGTACTTGTCGTACAACTCGGGATCGAGCGAACCGCCGTTCACTCCGATGCGAATGGGAATGCCACGGTCACGGGCCTCGCTGGCGACGGCCTTGATGTGTTCGGGCTTGCGGATGTTGCCCGGGTTCAGGCGCAGACCGTGGACCCCGGCCTCCATGGCCGCCAAGGCCATCTTGTACTGGTGATGGATGTCGGCGATCACCGGGATGGGTGACCGCGGGACGATGCGCGCCAGTCCCTCGGCGGCCTCGATTTCGTTGCACGTGCAGCGAACGATGTCGCATCCCGCCGCCGCCAACGCGTAGATCTGCTGCAGGGTTCCCTCGACGTCGGCCGTCTTGGTGGTGGTCATCGACTGCACCGTGATCGGAGCGTCACCTCCGACGGCAACTTTGCCGACGTGGATCTGTCGAGTCGGTCGACGGGACGTGATCGACGCGTGCTGCATGATCGTCAGTCTGCCAACAATCAGAACGGTCGTGTGAGATCGAGGTACAGGCCGGTGAAGGTGAGGAACATGAGAAGTGTCACGACCACCACCGTGGCCGGCCACATCTTCTCGACGTCGGCCCGATACTCGCGCCCCTTGCGACTGCGAATGCGTTCGTAGGTGGCGATGGCGGCATGGCCACCGTCGAACGGCAGAAGCGGAAGCAGATTGAAGAGCCCCACGAAGACGTTGATGGAGGCCAGCACCTCCATGACCCCGTAGAAGCCGTCCCGATCACCGATCTCGCCGGCGACCTTGGTGACGCCGACCACGGTGGTGGGTCGTTTGGACGGATCGGCCTCGTCGTTGGTGAGTTGTTCCCACTGGTTGGCCGGATTCACCACCGTCCCGATGCCCGAGAACGTGCGGCCCATTCCGGTCCAGAGATCGCCCATCACGTGCGAGAACCCGTCGACGATCCCCAACTCGGATCGATCCCAACTGTCGGTGCCCACACCCAGATACCCGAGACCGGATCCGGGCTCCGAGGGGCGTTCGACGAGGGTGACGTCGACGGCGGAGGCGGCGCCGTCGCGCACGAACTCGACGGTGACCCGTTCGCCGGCGCCGATGGAACCGATGGTCTCGCTCAATTCGTCGACGCTCTCGATGGTTCGTCCACCGATGGTGGTGATGTGATCACCGAGTTCGATGCCCGCGCGTTCGGCCGGCGATCCTTCGGTGACCGCGAACACCTTCACCTGGTTGGTCTCCTGGTATCGACCACCGCTGGTGTACACGAACATCATGATGAGGATCGCGATGATCATGTGCATCATCGAACCCGCCGTGATGACGAGCAACCGCCATCGGTAGGGCTTGCTCGAGTACGACACGTTCTCGTCGCCAGCGTCGACGGGATCGAGATTGTTCATGCCGACGATGCGCACGAAGGCACCCAACGGCAACGCGCGCACGCCGTACTCGACGCCGTTGCGGGTCATGCTCCAGAGCTTGGGTCCGAACCCCATGAAGAACTGGGTGCGCTTCATCCCCGCCCAACCGGCGGTCACGAAGTGGCCGACCTCGTGCAGGAAGACGGAGACGAGAAGACCGACGACGAGCACCAGACTCCAGACGTTGGTGATGCCCAGCCACGCCAGCAGACCGAGGATCACGATCCCCGAGGTGGCCGCCGTCGATCGCTTGGGGCCACGGTCCACCGGAGCCTCGCCGACGGCCCCACCGGCCATCATTTCGTCGCGGAACGAGCGGTACAGCGTCATCGGGACAGAACTCTACGGGCGGCATCGCGCCCGCGCCGGTCGGCCTCGATGATGTCGGCGGCCACCAATTCACCAGCCGGTGTTTCGTGCCGCTGCAGGGCCTCCTCGACGGTCTCGGCGATCTGGGTCCAGCGCAGACCGCCCTCGAGAAAACGCTCGACCGCCACCTCGTTGGCCGCCGACATGAAAGCGGGTGCCGTTCCGCCGACCCGTCCGGCCTCGTACGCCAGATCGAGACAGCGGAAGGTGCGCCGGTCCGGTGGCGCGAAATCGAGTCGTTGCAGGTTCTCCCAGTCGATTCG
>CAEZTS010000023.1_pt1 | contig 13601 bp, 14 predicted proteins | sample 7264281 | NCBI WGS metagenome assembly CAEZTS01 (sample SAMEA6813810, study PRJEB35770) | freshwater metagenome | biome: Freshwater; feature: Freshwater reservoir; material: water | place: Czech Republic | collected 2017-08-18 | depth 0.5m m
CTTCCGGGCGTCGGACGCAAGACCGGCAACGTGGTGCGCAGCGTGGTGTTCGATCTGCCCGGATTGCCGGTGGACACCCACGTGGGGCGACTCTCGCGGCGTCTCGGATTGACCAAGCACGAGGATCCGGTGAAGGTCGAGTTGCAACTGAACGATTATCTACCCGGCTCGGAGTGGGGCCCGTTCAGTCTGCGACTCATCCTGCACGGGCGTCGGGTGTGTGACGCCCGCAAGCCCAAGTGCGACGAATGTTCGATGGCCGACATCTGTCCGTCGGCCGGTGTGCCGGTGACCGCCCCGACGACCAAGCGCCCGGCTCGACCGACACCGGCCAAGAAGGTGGCGGTGACGAAGGCGGCTGTGAAGAAGGCGGCGGTGAAGAAGGCGGCACCAACGAAGACGGCGAAGAAGACGGCGGCGAAGAAGACCGCACCAACGAAGACGGCGAAGAAGACGGCGGCGAAAAAGAAATAGGCGACGTGACTCAGCCGGCCATGCGGTTCGCCCGCATCAGGGCGCGCTGAGCCGTGCGCAAGGCGCGTTCGGCTTCGTGGATGGCCGACACCAGGTCGTCGTGTTGCTCGCCCAGATTCCCCGAACGCAACTCGGCCACCCGTTCCTGATACCGCGCGGTGCCCTCGGCCATCACGGCGAGTTCGGCGGCGATGGTGGAGAGGTCCCTGTTGCTCACGTCGTCACCCTATGGCGAGCCACCGGCGCAGCCCCACGGAGCGTCGGGTCAAAACCCTCGGAGTCGTCGTGGACGGGTTCGGTAGCCTCAGGTGTCGTGACCCGAGTGCCCGTTCGCGACGATCTGTCCGCATTGGAGGGCTACCACTCGCCCCAGGTCACCGTGGACGTCCGCCTGAACACCAACGAGGCTCCGGTCGGGCCCCCGGCGGCGTTCCGCGAGGCACTGGCCGCCGAAATGTCGCGCATCGAATGGAACCGGTATCCGGATCGCGCGGCCACGGCCCTGCGCACCGCCATCGGGGCTCTTCACGGAGTCGGACCCGAACAGATCTTCGTGGCCAACGGCAGCAACGAGGTGTTGCAGACGGTGCTGCTCACGTTCGCCGGCCCCGGTCGCACGGTGGCCACGTTCGAGCCCACCTATCAGTTGCACGGTCACATCGCCCGCATCACCGGGGCCACGGTGGTCGAGGGTGAGCGCGCCGCCGATTTCAGCATCGACATGGACGAGGTCCGACGCGTCGTCTCGCGGTCTCGACCCGACGTCACGTTCCTGTGTTCTCCGAACAATCCCACCGGGGGCGTGGATTCGCCGTCGGTGGTGCGCGAGTTGCTCGCTCTGTCGCCCGGACTGCTCGTGGTCGACGAGGCCTACGGGCAGTTCGCCGATTGGTCGGCCGTCGAACTGGTCGACGAGGAGACGCCCTTGGTGGTGTCGCGCACGTTCTCCAAGACCTGGAGCATGGCGGCGGCGCGCCTGGGCTACCTGGTGGGTCCGCGTTGGCTGGTGGCCGAACTCGACAAGGTCGTGTTGCCCTATCACCTCGACGCCACCAAGCAGATCGCGGGCACCCTCGCCGTGCGATTCCTCGACGAGATGAACGAGCGGGTCCGCTCGATCGTGGCCGAGCGCGAGCGCGTGATAACGGCGTTGCGTTCGCTCGACGTCGACGTCTTCGACAGCGGAGCGAACTTCGTCCTGTTCCGTCCCCGAAACGCCAGTGGTCGCGCGGTGTGGCAGGGACTGCTGGATCGCAGCGTTCTCATCCGCGATTGCTCGGGTTGGCCACGATTGGCCGATTGTCTGCGCGTCACCATCGGCACGCCCGCCGAGGACGATCGTTTCCTGTCCGCCATCACGGAGGTTCTGTCATGAGTCGTCGCGCGCAACGCAGCCGCACCACCGCCGAGACCAGCATCGAGTTGTCGGTCGACCTCGACGGTTCGGGCCGCACCGAGGTGTCCACGGGTATCCCGTTCTACGACCACATGCTGTCGCAGGTGGGCAAGCACGGTGGTTTCGATCTCTCCATCGCGGCCACCGGTGACATCCACATCGACACGCACCACACGGTCGAGGACGTGGCCATCACGCTCGGAGAGGCCGTTCGGGAGGCGTTGGGCGACAAGGCCGGGGTGCGTCGATTCGCCAGCGGTCTGTATCCCCTGGACGAGGCCTTGGTGGAGATCGCGCTCGACCTGTCGGGTCGCCCGTTCGTGGTGTGGGACGTCACCATGCCCGAGTGCCTGCCGTTGGGCAACCCGGCCTTCGATCCGCAGTTGGCCGAACACGCCGTGTCGTCGTTCGCCACGTCGGCCGGGATCACCTTGCACGTCACGTTGAAGCACGGCACGAACGTGCACCACATCGTCGAGGCCGTCTTCAAGGGACTCGGTCGCTGTCTGCGCGACGCGGTGCGCATCGAAGGCGGCGGCGTTCCGTCCACCAAGGGCGTCCTGTGATCGCGGGCGTGCGGTGACCGGGGTTCGTCCGTGACGGCTCCGCTCATCGCCGTGCTCGACTACGGCATCGGCAATCTGCGCTCGGCCGAGAAGGCGTTGCAGAAGGTCGGGGCCGATGCCCGCTTGACGCGCGACCCCGCTCTGGTGTCCGACGCCGACGCCGTCGTGCTGCCGGGTGTGGGGGCGTTCGGCGCGTGCATGGACGCGTTGCGTGGTGCCGGACTCGAGTCGGTCGTGCACGACGCGGTGGATTCCGGTCGGCCGTTCCTCGGAATCTGCGTCGGCATGCAGATGTTGTTCGACGACAGCGACGAGAACCCCGACGCGCGCGGGCTCGGGGTCATCCCGGGGTCGGTGAGGTGGATTCCGGTCGGCGTGAAGCGTCCGCAGATGCAGTGGAACAAGCTGCGCATCGTGCGACCCGATCCGGTGTTGTCCGGTCCCGAGTTGGACGGGGTCGTGGGCGGACCGTGGGTGTACTTCGTCCATTCCCTGCACGGAGTGCCCCGCGACGGTGACGACGTGGTGGCCACGTGCGAGTACGGGGCCGACCTCAACGCCGTGTTCCGTCGGGGCAACGTGGTGGCCACCCAGTTCCATCCCGAGAAGTCCGGTTCGGTGGGGTTGGCTTTGCTGCGCAATTTCGTGAGCGGGGTGACGCGATGAGCGTCGACCTGTATCCCGCCATCGACCTGCGGGCGGGCAAGGTGGTACGTCTGGCCCAGGGCGACTACGCGCGCGAGACCGTGTACGGCGACGATCCGGTGTCGGTCGCACTGTCGTTCGCCGAGGCGGGTGCACCATGGGTGCACATCGTCGATCTCGACGCCGCCCGCACCGGCGATCCGATGAACCGGCCCATCATCGCCCGGGTGGCGGCCGCTTTGACGGGGCGCGCGAATCTTCAAACCGGGGGTGGTGTCCGTTCCGTCTCCGATGCCGAGGAACTGGCCCGGGCCGGGGTGTCACGCGTGGTGATGGGTTCGGCCGCCGTGGCCGACCCGCAACTGGTGGTGGCGGCGTCGCGGGTGGTCGACGTGGCCGTGGGTCTCGATCACCGTAACGGCGACGTGGCCGTGCACGGCTGGACCGAATCGTCCGGGGTGGACCTCGCCGAAGCTCTCGGATGGTTCCCGACCGCGCGCGCGTTCGTGATCACCGACATCGCCCGCGACGGAATGTTGATCGGACCCGACGTGGAGGGACTCGCGACGACGGTGGCGTCCACGTCGGTTCCGGTGATCGCCAGCGGGGGAGTGTCGTCGATCGACGACGTGCTCGCGTTGTCCCGCATCGACGGGCTGGGCGGCATCATCACGGGGCGCGCCCTGTACGAGGGTCGCTTCTCCGTGGGCGAAGCGGTGGACGCGTTGCGAGGTGTCGCGTGAAGGTCGCCCGCGTGATCCCGTGTCTCGACGTCACCAATGGTCGCGTGGTGAAGGGCACCAACTTCGTCGACCTGCGCGACGCCGGTGATCCGGTGGAGTTGGCGGCCCGCTACGACGCCGAGGGGGCCGACGAGTTGGTGTTCCTCGACATCACGGCCAGCAGCGACGGTCGCGAGACGATGGTCGACATGGTGTCGCGCACCGCCGAGCAGGTCTTCATCCCGTTCACGGTGGGCGGTGGAATCCGCGCGGTCGAGGACGCCCGTCGCATGTTGCGCGCGGGAGCGGACAAGGTGAGCGTGAACACCTCGGCGGTCCAGAATCCCGAACTCGTCACCGCCATCGCCAGCGAGTTCGGCAGCCAATGCGTGGTGTGCGCCATCGACGCCAAGCGTCGGCCGGACGATCCGTCGCGTTTCGAGGTGTACCTGCACGGCGGACGCACGCCGACCGGTCTCGACGTGGTCGAGTGGGCGGCGCGGGCCGCGTCGTTGGGTGCCGGCGAGATCCTGCTCACGTCGATGGACCGCGACGGCACGAAGGAGGGCTTCGACCTCGACCTCACCCGTCGCGTCTCCGACGCGGTGGGGGTGCCCGTGATCGCCTCGGGCGGGGTGGGCTCGTCGCGTCACATGGTGGAGGGCGTGACGCTCGGGGGAGCCGACGCGGTGTTGGCGGCGTCGATCTTCCACTTCCGTGAGTTCACCATCGCCGAGACCAAGGCCGCCATGACCGAGGCCGGTGTCGTCGTTCGTCCGGTCGGGTGACTGTGAGCATCACCGTTCTCGACGGTGGTCTTTCCACCGCCCTCGAGGAGGTGGGCGCCGACATCGGCGGCCCGTTGTGGACCGCACGGGCGATTCTGGAATCCCCCGACCTGCTCGAGGAAGCGCATCGTCGTTTCGTGAACGCGGGAGCCACGGTGATCACCACGGCCAGTTACCAGTGCGGGGCGCACGAATTCGCCCGATTGGGGCTGAGCGACCGGGACGCCCGTCGCGCGTTGGCGTCGACGGTGGATGTCGCCCGCCGTGCCACCGCGGGCACCGATGCCCGGGTGGCCGCATCCGTCGGTCCCTTCGGGGCCGTTCTGGCCGACGGCAGCGAGTACACCGGTCGCTACGACGTGTCCTGGGAGGTCGTCGAGCGGTATCACCGCGAGAAGCTGGAGGTGTTGGTCGACGCGGGTGCCGATCTGCTCGCGGTGGAGACCATCCCGTTGGCGGCCGAGGCCCGCTTGGTCGCGGGGATCCTCGAGGACCTCGGTGCACCGCCCGCATGGTTCAGCTTCGGCGTGGACCCGAACCGACTCACGTACGGCGGTGACGACGTGGGTGTCGCGGTGACGGCCGTGGCGGGATACGCGCACCTCGTCGCGGTGGGGGTGAACTGCACCCACCCGAACGTGATCGACGAGATCATCGACCTCGTGGGCGCCAATGCCCCCGGCGTGCCCCTCGTCGCGTATCCGAATCTCGGACGTTCGTGGAACGCCGATATCCGACAGTGGTCGGGGGAGATCAGTGATCCGTTCGCGCCGGACCGTGTCGCCCACTGGGCCGGCCGAGGCGTGACGATGATCGGCGGTTGTTGCGGGGTGGGTCCGGCCGACATCGCTCGCCTCGTTGCCACGGTGACGCCCCCGGTGACGTAACGTCCGGACATGACCACGTCCGCACCGTTCACGCCCAATCCCAAGATGGAATACCGACGTCTCGGTCGCAGTGGGTTGAAGGTGTCGGTGCTGTCGTTCGGAAGCTGGGTCACCTTCGACACCCAGATGAAGGACGACACGGCGCGCGACTGCATGCAGCGCGCGTGGGAAGCCGGCTGCAACTTCTTCGACAACGCCGAGGCCTACGCGGGTGGCGAGAGCGAGGCCATCATGGGCCGCGTCATCGCCGATCTCGGTTGGCGACGACAGGACTACGTGTTGTCGACGAAGGTTTTCTGGGGCATCGACGGCAACGTGCCCAACATGAACAACACCTTGAATCGGAAGTATCTGCATCATTCCATCGAGGGTTGTCTCGATCGACTGCAGGTCGATTTCGTCGATCTGCTGTTCTGCCACCGGGCCGACCCCGACACGCCCCTCGAGGAGACGGTGTGGGCGATGAGCGACCTTGTCGACCGCGGCAAGGTGTTGTACTGGGGAACGAGCGAATGGACCGCGGACGAGATTCGCGCGGCGTGGGAGATCGCCGAGCGGCATCACCTGCACAAGCCGGTCATGGAACAACCGCAGTACAACATGCTCGAACGCCGTCGTGTCGAGGTCGAGTACAAGCGTCTGTACGAGGACATCGGGCTGGGCACCACCATCTGGAGTCCGCTGGCGTCGGGCGTGTTGACGGGCAAGTACGTGGACGGGGTGCCGGGCGATTCACGGGCGGCCTTGCCCGGTTACTCGTGGTTGGCCGAGCGTCTCACCAGCGCGGCCACGCAGGAGAAGGTGAAGCGGTTGATCCCCATCGCCGATCGGCTCGGTTGCACCTTGGCGCAGATGTCGTTGGCCTGGTGCACCAAGAACCCCAACGTGTCGACGGTGATCACCGGTGCGAGCAAGGCCTCGCAGGTGACCGAGAACTTCGGTGCTCTCGACGTGATCGACGCGCTCACGCCCGACGTGATGGCCGAGATCAAGTCGGCGTTGAAGGGCTGAAACCCTCGAGGAAGCCGACCGCGTTCTCGACGACGGAACTCAGGCGTCCTTGGAGGAAGTGGTCGGTTCCGGCCACCTCGTCGATGGTGGTGTTCGGCCATTCCCGCGATCGCTCGCGCGCCGACGACGTCGGACAGAACTGGTCGTGTTCGGGAACGAGCAGCAACTTGGGCCGGGGATCGCGACCGGCCAACACCGGTGAACCGTCGGCGAGGGGCGGAGCGACGGCGATCCATCCCGACACGCGCGGTTCCACGACGTTCATGGCGACGATCGAACCGAACGAGTAGCCGATCGACCAGATGTCGTCGCTGAACGGGGCGAGGAAGTCGACCGCCGCCGCCACGTCCAGACGTTCCGAGTCGCCGTCGTCGTGATCGCCCCCGCTGTCGCCAGCGCCACGGAAGTCGAATCGGACGGCGTGGAAGCCGTGTTCGGGGAGGGCGCGAAAGAGGGCGTCGATCACGGGATTGAAGCGGTCGCCTCCGTACAGGGGATGGGGGTGGGCCAGAACGACGCCACCCCGTATCGGTCGATCGACGGCGGCGGTGGCGATGTCGGCCGCGATCGGAACGCCGTCGATGGTGGTGAGGGTCACGGTTTCGATCGACACGAAAGTGACGGTACCGTGCTCGATCGTGGCCGACAGCAAGGACAAGCCCAAGAAGACCGAGGCGCTGGATGCGGACAAGTTGCCCATCAAGATGCTCAACGACCGTCTGCTGGTCAAGATCCCCGATCGCGACGGTGAGCGACGCAGTTCGGGCGGGATTCTGATCCCCGCCACGGCCCAGATCTCCAAGCGTCTGGTGTGGGCCGAGGTCGTGGCCCTCGGCCAGAACGTGCGCAGTGCCGAGGTGGGGGACCGGGTGCTGTTCAGCCCCGAGGATCGCTACGAGGTGGAAGTGGGAGGCTCCGACTACATCATGTTGCGCGAGCGTGACATCCACGCCGTGGCCGCCAGTCGAATCGACGGGCACACGGGCCTGTATCTCTGACAGAGTGTGAACGTGTCCGTCATCGAGCCCACCCCCGAGCAGTTGTCATCGGTGAAGTTCAACGCCGACGGACTGGTGCCGGTCATCGCCCAGGACGTCGCCAACGGTGACGTGTTGATGATGGCCTGGATGAACGCCGAGAGTCTGGCCATGACGTTCGCCGAGGGTCGCATGGTGTACTGGAGTCGTAGTCGTCGTGAACTGTGGCGCAAGGGCGACACCAGCGGCGATCGTCAGTTCGTGCGCGAGGCGTACTTCGACTGCGATGGCGACACGCTGCTGTTCAAGGTCGAGCAGGAAGGCGCGGGAGCCTGTCACACCGGCGCCCGCACCTGTTTCTTCACCGCTTTCGGCGACAAGGGATGACCGTTGTGTCCGGTCCGGTCGTACGGCCCGCTCGCGAGGACTTCAAGCGACTCGCAGCCGATCACACGGTCGTGCCCGTCTGGATCGAGGTGTTGGCCGATCTGGAGACACCGGTGGCCGCTTTCGCCAAGTTGGTGGGTGATGGCGACGGATTCCTGTTGGAGTCCGTCGAGCACGGTGAGCGGTGGAGTCGTTTCAGCTTCGTCGGCCGTCACCCGCGAGCGACGCTCAGCCTCGTCGACGGTCGACTCGACGTTCAGGGAACGATTCCGGACTCGGTTCCGCGGGATCGGGGAATGCTGGCGGCGATCGAGGGGTTGCTGGCCGAGTACCGCAGTCCGGTGATCGCCGATCTGCCCCCGCTGCAGGGTGGCGTGATGGGATTCCTCGGGTACGACGTGGTTCGCGAGGTCGAGGACCTTCCCCACGTGCCCCACGACGACCGGCGCATGCCCGACGCGGTCATGAGCGTGATCGGCTCGTTGGCGGCATTCGATCACTGGCGCCAACGCGTGTACCTGATCGAGAGTGTTCCCGTTCTCGGTCTCGACGATGCCGGTCTCGATGCCGCGTACGACGCCGCGGCCGATCGCGCCCGGCGGGCGGTCGAGGATCTGGCCCGACCGCTCGCGTACACGCCGGTCGAGCCGCCTCGTCGCGACGACGTGTTGCCGTCCGCGACGTCGTCGATGCCCGATGGTGCGTATCAACGCGCGGTCGAAGCCGCCAAGGAACACATCCGCGCCGGTGACATCTTCCAGGTCGTCCTGTCGCAGCGGTACGAGATCCAGTTGGAAGCCGACGCCTTCGACATGTACCGCGTTCTGCGACAGGTGAATCCCAGTCCCTACATGTACTTCCTTCGCCAGCCGGGCGTGACCATCGTGGGTAGTTCGCCCGAGCCCATGGTGCAGTTGCTCGGCGGGCGGGTGATCAGCCGGCCGATCGCCGGTACGCGCAAGCGAGGCTCCAACGACGAGCACGATCGTCGCCTGGCGGCCGAACTGCGGGAGAACCCCAAGGAGGTCGCCGAACACGTGATGCTCGTCGATCTGGCGCGCAACGACGTGGGGCGAGTCGCCACGTTCGGCACCGTGCGGGTGGACGAGTTGATGACCCTCGAGCGCTACAGCCACGTGATGCACCTCACCTCGCAGGTGAGTGGCGACCTCCTGCCCGGCAAGACGGCCATCGACGTGTTGCGGGCCACCCTGCCAGCCGGGACGGTCAGTGGAGCTCCCAAGGTGCGCGCGATGGAGATCATCGACGAACTCGAGCCGGTGAAGCGTGGCCCCTACGCGGGCGTGGTGGGATACGTGGACTTCAGCGGGAACCTGGACACCGCCATCGCCATCCGGACCATGTTCATCGGAGAACGCGCCGCCTATCTCCAGGCCGGCGCCGGAATCGTGGCCGACAGCGAGCCCGACGACGAGGATCTGGAGTGTCGCAACAAGGCCGCCGCGTTGTTGGCCGCGGTTCCCGCGGCGAGGCGCATGACCGAGAGTCGTCGGGCGGGAGGGACATCGGCATGATCATCGCGACGAGAGAGTCATCGACCGTCGTGTCGGTCACCGGTGCCGACGCCCGTCGTTATCTGCACTCGCAGTTGAGCAACGACATCGCCGGTCTGGCCGTCGGATCATCCTGCTACTCGCTGCTTCTCGAGCCGGTGGGACGCGTGGTGGCGTTGTTCCGTGTTGTGTGTGTCGCCGAGGACGCGTTCGCCCTCGAGTTCGACACGGTCGTGGACGCCACGGTGGTCGCGGCGGTGGTGACGCGATTGTCCAAGTTCCTGATCCGCACCAAGGCGGTCATCGAAGCGTCGACCGTGGAGGTTGTGCGGGTGCGCTCGACGTCCGAGGAGCCGGTTCCGGAGACACTCCGCGCGTTGCCCGGCGTCCGTGCGGCCTGGTGGTGCGACGATCGCGCGGTGGACTTCGTCGGCGATCCGGACCGGTCGTTGCTCGACCAACTCGGGTTGTCGGAAGGAAACGACGGCGTCACGGCCATGGAGGTCGAGCGAATTCGGAGTGGTTGGCCCGCCAACGGTCGTGAGATCGTGGCGGGAGAGACGATTCCGGCCTCACTGGGAGTGGTGCCGCTCGCGGTGAGCTTCACCAAGGGTTGCTATCCGGGTCAGGAACTGGTGGAACGCATGGACAGTCGAGGTTCCACCGCTCCGCGAACGCTACGGATCATCGAGGTTGCCGCGCTCGGCGTGGGTGACGACGTGATCGTCGACGCCGCCGTGGTCGGAGTGGTGACGTCATCGGCCGGTGGTCGGGCATTGGCTTTCGTCGATCGCGCGATCGAGTTGGGCGTCCGGGTCACCCCTCGGACCTGAGCGCCCGGATCAGATCGACGATCTCGGGTCGTTCACGCAGACGAGCGAGTTCGGGAGCGTTCACGAGGGTCGACAGCAGCGTCGTGGGCTGGGCGTCGCTACGCGCCGCGACCGTCAACCATTGCGCCGCGTTCTCGTCGTCCCCGAGGGCGGCGTTGCACAGCGCCACGAGGATGGCCACGTGTCCCGATCGCGACAAGGCGAAGACACCCGATCCGTACCGAGCGGCGACCTCGTTGCGTCCGGTGCGACGCAACACGTCCACCAGCACGGCCGCGGACTGGGTGCGGTCACCCTCGTCCGGTTCGGGCAGACGGGGCACGAGTCGAGCGACGACAGGTTCCAGTTGCTCGGCGGTGGCGGCATTCGGCGGCCACCATTGGCCGGCGCGACGGCCGGCGAGATCGTCGAGCACGACGGCGATCGCGGCGTCCTCGCGACCCGCGCCCAACAGTTGGCGGGCCTCCCACCACGGCGACGAAACCTGTGGGGGCACCAGCATTCCCGGGCGTCCGGTCTTCCACGCCTGGTCCTCGGCGTCGGCGTGCACCCGACGCACGGGCGTGTTCGACGAGACCAGTTGCATCTGCAACACCAGCAGGATGGCGGCGAAGGCGGCGAGGGGACGCAGGTCGTCGATCAGCACCATCAGAACGAAGGCGACGGCGGTGGCCGGAGGGCTGAACTTGGCCATCAACGCGCGACCTCGTCCGGGTTTGAAGACGTCGATGATCTCGCCGGCGATGGTGCCGCCGTCGAGTGGAAGCACCGGGATCAGATTGAACAGTCCGATCATGGGTCCGGCCCACCAGATGGCCAGGGACGAGTAATCGGACGCGTAGTCGGCATGGGACAACGGGTTCACTCCCATGGCGATCAACACCAGCACGCCGAGGATGATCTGCACCGCCGGTCCGGCGATGGCGATGGACGCGCGCTCGCCTCGAGTGAGCGGACGCGTGGGCATGAACGAGGCGTAGCCGGCGAGGAAATCGAGTGAGATGCGCGCGGTGGCGCCGGTGCGTCGCGCCGCCACGGCGTGACCGAGTTCGTGGACCAACGTGAACACGGTGACGGAGCCCGCCAACCAGTAGCCCATGGGCTGACCGTTCACCACCACGATCAACAGCATGAACAAGACGAAACCGGGGCGAATCTGAACGGGGAACCCGAGGATGCGCATGAGTCGATGCTACGGGACATGTGTTTTCATCGATGTACGGGGCGATACGGGGCGATACGGGGGAGTTCTAGACTCGCGTTCGTGCCGTACATCTACGCTTTCGACCACAAACACCGTCATCCTCCGATGCGGATGAAGGATCTGCTCGGTGGAAAGGGGGCCAACCTGGCCGAGATGACGAGCGTGCTCGAATTGCCCGTGCCTCCGGGCTTCACGATTTCCACCCACGCGTGTCGCGACTACATGCACGGTGGGTGGCCCGAGGGTCTCGACGACGAGATCACGAAACACGTCGCCAAACTCGAGAAGGCGATGAAGCGCAAGCTCGGCGATCCGACGGACCCGCTGCTCGTCAGCGTGCGCTCGGGCGCGAAGTTCTCGATGCCCGGCATGATGGACACCGTCCTCAACCTCGGTCTGAACGATCGGAGCGTGAAGGGTCTGGCCACGGTCACCGGGGACGAGCGCTTCGCCTACGACTCGTACCGTCGTTTCATCGCGATGTACGGCCGCATCGTGCTCGGCATCGACGGTTCGCACTTCGAACATCCTCTGGAGGCGGCCAAGACCGCGGCCGGCGTCAGAAACGACGCCGAACTCGAGCCGGAGACCCTGAGGAGTCTGTGCGCGAGTTATCTCGCCGTGGTGAAGGACCAGACCGGCAAGGCGTTCCCGCAGGCTCCCGACAAGCAACTACGCGGGGCCGTCGAGGCCGTGTTCAGGAGTTGGAACGGCGCCCGCGCCATCGCCTATCGCGTTCGCGAGAAGATTTCGCACGACCTCGGCACCGCGGTGAACGTGCAGGCGATGGTGTTCGGCAATCGTGACGACAACTCGGGTACGGGCGTCGGCTTCACGCGCAACGCGGCCACCGGTGAGAACGTCCCCTATGGCGACTTCCTCGTGAACGCCCAAGGCGAAGACGTGGTCGCCGGCATCCGCAACACGGAGGACCTCGACGCATTGAAAGCCAAGTTCCCGGCGATTCACGCGGAACTCGTGGCCATCTTCGCGCGGCTCGAGGAGCACTACGCCGACATGTGCGACACCGAGTTCACCATCGAACAGGGAAAGTTGTGGATGCTGCAGACCCGCGTGGGCAAGCGCACCGGAGCGGCCGCCCTTCGTATGGCCGTCGACATGACCAAGGGAACCAAGGGCCCGAAGAAGGTGTGGAAGATCAGCAAGGAGGAGGCCATCACGCGGGTGACGGCCGAGCACCTCGACCAGGTTTTGCACCCGCAATTCGAGGCCGGCAACAAGCGGGTGATCGCCACGGGCCTGGCGGCCTCGCCCGGCGCTGCGGTGGGCAAGGTGTACTTCTCGGCCGACGATGCCGCCGACGCGGCCGACCGCGGGGAGAAGGTCATCCTCGTTCGCAGTGAGACCAGTCCCGAGGACGTGCACGGAATGATGGTGTCGCAGGGCATTCTCACCGCGCGTGGTGGTCTGGTCAGTCACGCCGCGGTGGTGGCGCGCGGGTGGGGAACTCCGGCGGTCGTGGGTGCCGAGGCGATCCGCATCGAGGGAAGGCAGTTCACCGTGGGCACGGTGGTGGTGAAGGAGGGTGACGTCATCTCGCTGGACGGCACCACCGGAGAGGTCGTGTTGGGCGAGGTTGCCCTGTCGGCGTCCGAGCCGCCCGAGGAGTTCGAGATCATCCTGCGGTGGTGCGACAAGGTTCGCAAAGGCAAGTTGGCCGTGCGCGCGAACGCCGACACCGGCGAGGACGCCATCAAGGCTCGCGCTCTGGGGGCCGAGGGGATCGGGCTGTGCCGTACCGAGCACATGTTCCTCGCCCCGGACCGACTTCCGGTCGTGCGTCGCATGATCCTGGCCGACACGCCCGAGGACGAGGCCGCCGCGCTCGAGGAACTCCGCGTGGTCCAGAAGAAGGACTTCATCGAGATCCTCACGGCCATGGACGGGTTGCCCGTCACGGTGCGTTTGCTCGACCCGCCACTGCACGAGTTCCTGCCGCGGGTCGACGAACTGGAGATCAAAAAGGCCACCGCGGGTCTCACGGCCGAGGAGACCACGCTGCTCGGTGCCGCCCACGAATGGGCCGAGTTCAATCCGATGCTCGGCACCCGCGGCGTTCGTCTCGGTGTGGTGAAGCCCGGTCTGTACGCCATGCAGGTGCGGGCCCTCATGGAGGCGGCCGCCGAGTGCGCATCGAACGGGGGCGAACCCGTCGTCGAGGTGATGATCCCCCTCA
>CAEZTS010000024.1_pt1 | contig 13231 bp, 11 predicted proteins | sample 7264281 | NCBI WGS metagenome assembly CAEZTS01 (sample SAMEA6813810, study PRJEB35770) | freshwater metagenome | biome: Freshwater; feature: Freshwater reservoir; material: water | place: Czech Republic | collected 2017-08-18 | depth 0.5m m
ACCCCCTCGGCGAGGCAGTGGGGTCCTCCCGAGTTGTTCGCCACGTTGCCGCCGATGGAGCAGCTCTGCTGGCTGCTCGGATCCGGTGCGAAGTGCAGGCCCCATCGGGACACGTGGCGCGTGAGGTCCAGATTCAACACACCGGGCTCGACCCACGCCAAACGCGCCACGGGATCGACATCGAGGACGCGGTTCATCTTGGTGGTGCACACGACCACCGCACCGCCGATGGGGGTGGCCCCACCGGCGAGGCCGGTTCCGGCGCCGCGGGCCACGAACGGAACGCCGTGGGCACGGCACACGTCGACGATCCGACGAACCTCGTCGGCGGTCGTCGGATAACAGATGGCTCCCGCTCGGCCCACCAGGTTGGACGCATCGTGACCGGCGAGCATCAACTCGGTCGTGTTGTCGCGAACCGCGTCGGCCCCCAGCGCCGCGCGCAGATCGCGCAACAGGGTGGTGGTCATCGGTGGCGTCGCGGGCCGCGACGGTGTCGACGGCCCGTGGGTTCGTCGACCTGACGCAACACGATCACCCGACTGGCCGCCACCGGAGTGCCGTCGACCAGAACGGAGTCCCCGGGAGAAACGGGATCGATGGACGTCCCGGAGTCGAGGTGGTCGACGCGACCATCACGTCGCGCGCGCAGTTCGGCCTCGCGATCGCGCATCGCGTCGCGACCCTCCCGGAACGCCGCTTGCACGTTGCCGAGTCGTGAGCGCGTCGCCTCGGCCGCGCGTCCGGCCACTTTCACCGGGCCCATCGCCCCGATGGTGCGCTTCACCCGTCGGCCGGCGAACAACACGCCACCCACACCGGCCACGATTCCCGAGACGAACCAGACGAGTCTCTTGATCATCCGCGCCTCCGCCGTCCACGACGCGAGTCGTCCACGACCACCAGATGTTGCCCGGTCGTCGTGCGTCGCTCGATCTCGCGATTCTCGCGTCGACGCAGACGGCGGGCCGCACGGCTGGTACCGGTGGCCAAGGCCGTGGCCTTGATGACCGGAGCCGAGAGGGCGAGTCGGGCCACCCGGCCCGAGGAGGCCACCGCGTCGGAGATCGCCTCGGCGGAACCGAGGACCCGATCGAAACGGTCGAGGTCGTGGCGCGCCTCCTCCACCGCGTCGCGGGCCTCGTCGGTGGAGGCGCGGAGTTCGGCCAACAGCGGTCGGGTCTCGTGACGGAGATCGGTGAGTTCGCCGCGCAGGATGCGCAAGGTGTCGAGCACCCGCATCAGAACCACGATGAGGGCGGCGAAGCCGATGGTGAGCAGCACCGCGGCCAGAACGATGGCCAATTCCCCCGCGCTCATGTCCGATCTCCCGACGTCATGATGAATGTTCCTCTCCGTCGACGCGACGATTCTCGCTCATTCGCCGTTCCACCTCGCGCTCGCGCCCGTGATGACTCGGTTCGTACCACACCCGGTCGACCAGCACATCGGGAAGATACTGCTGATCCACCCATCCGGATTCCTCGTCATGAGGGTATCGGTACCCGACGCCGTGCCCGATTTCGGAGGCACTCGAGTAATGGGCGTCACGCAGGTGGGGCGGCACCTCTCCGACCGATCCGTTACGGATGTCCGTGCGGACGTTCCAGATGGCCAGGGCGGCACGGTTGCTCTTGGGGGCGGTGGCGAGATGGATCGCCGCTTGGCTCAAGTTGAGCTGGGCCTCGGGGAGCCCCACGTGCTCCACGGCCTGAGCGGCCGCCACGGCGACCAACAACGAGGTGGGATCGGCCAGACCCACGTCCTCGCTGGCGAAAATGATCATCCGACGGGCGATGAATCGCGCGTCGTCGCCGGCTTCCAGCATTCGGCCCAGGTAGTAGACCGCCGCCTGTGGGTCGCTGCCCCGCATGCTCTTGATGAAGGCGCTGACGATGTCGTAATGGTCGTCGCGGCCGTACCGCAGGGCGCTGGTGCCCAAAGCGGATTCGACGTGCTCCAGTTCGACCGCATCCGGATGGGCCAGCGCGGTGGCCACCTCGAGCGCCGTGAGCACCTGTCGACCGTCACCACCGGCACGATCGACGAGCAATTCGACGGCGTCCTCGCTGGCCGTCGTCCCGACCGCGGCCAATCCCCGACGCACGAGCGTGTCGACCGCTTCTCGTGACAGTGGCTCCAGACGGAACAGCGTGCTGCGCGAACGCAGTGGGGCGTTGACCTCGAAGAACGGATTCTCGGTGGTCGCTCCGATCAGGGTCAACGTTCCGTCCTCGACCGCCGGCAGAAGTGCGTCCTGCTGGGCCTTGGAGAACCGATGGATCTCGTCGAGGAACAGGATGGTCCCCTGTCCGTGCATGCCCAGTCGTCGACGCGCGTCCTCGATGACCTCGCGCACGTCCTTCACTCCGGCGGTCACGGCGCTCAGCTGCGCGAAGTGCCGTCGGGTCGTTCCGGCCACCGCCAGAGCCAGGGTGGTCTTGCCGGTTCCGGGCGGCCCCCAGAAGATCGCGCTGCTCAGCTTGTCCTGCTCGACCAGCCGACGCAGTGGTCGACCGGGTCCCACCAGGTGCTCCTGGCCCACCACGTCGTCGATCGACGACGGTCGCATGCGGGCGGCCAACGGCGCCTGTTCGCGCAGCCGCTCCTCGGCGGCGGCACTGAAGAGATCGCTCACGGGAGGATCCGCGAGAACGCGCGGGCGTAGGCGTCGCGTCGGAAGTCGACGACGTGAGCCACCAGATGATGGGGGTCCATCCAGCGCCAGTCGCCGAACTCGTGCATGTCGGGACGCGGCTCGACCTCGTCGTCGAGCACGCCGAACAGGAACCATTTCTGGATCTGTCCCCGGCGCTTGTGCCCCTCGTGCGTGCGCTCACGGATGTCGGGCGGCCATTCGTAGGCGATCCATTCGGGAAGTTCGAACACCAGGCGGACGTGCTCGACGGTGAGACCCGTCTCCTCGCGCAACTCGCGCCACGCCGCGTCCACGGGCTCCTCACCGGTGTCGAGTCCACCCTGGGGCAATTGCCAGGCGCCGGGTGTGTCGACGCGCTCGAAAGCCATGATGTCGCCGTTCTCACGACGAACGATCAGTGCGACTCCGGCCCGGAATTGTTGGGTGCCCATGACGCCGCGATCAGGTCTTGGGCGGGAGCGTCCGGATGCCGAGTTCGTCCAACTGCTTGGCCTCGGCGCGCGTGGGGGCGTTGGTCATCGGATCCTGCCCACTCTGGGTCTTGGGGAAGGCGATGACTTCTCGGATGTTCTCCTCGCCGGCCAAAATCGCCACCAGGCGGTCGAGACCGAAAGCGAAGCCCCCGTGCGGCGGTGCGCCGTACGTGAAGGGCTTGAGGAAGAATCCGAACTTGCGGTTCGCCTCCTCCTCGCTGATGCCGAGCGCCGTGAACACCTTGCGCTGCATGTCGGGTTCGTGGATACGGATGCTTCCCGAGCCCAGTTCCCATCCGTTGAGAACGAGGTCGTAGGCCAATGCGCGCACCGACATGGGGTCGGTCTCGAACTTGTCCATGTCGTCGGGGTGCGGACGACAGAACGGATGGTGGCCCGGCTTGGGTCGCCCGGACTCCTTGTCGACGCCCACGAACAAGGGGAATTCGACCACCCACACGTAGCGATACGGACCCTGGTGCACGGGCGGACGACCGAGATCGTTGCGCAGTTGCCCGAGGACCTCGCAGGTGGTCATCCACTCGTCGGCGACGATCAGGATGAGGTCACCGGTCTCGGCTCCGAACGTGGACGTGAGAGCACTCTGCTCGGTGTCGGTGAGGAACTTGGCCACCGGTGAGTCGTAGCCGTCGGCGGTCTTCTTCAACCACACGAGACCCTTGGCCCCCATCTTCTTGGCCTTGTCGGTGAGCTGATCGAGCTTGTTGCGACCGAATTCCTCGGCGCGTCCCGAGGCCTTGATGCCCTTGATGCTGGTGGCACCGGCGAAGGCCTTGAATTCGGTGGCGGAGAAGACGGACGTGAGTTCGTGCAGTTCCATCCCGAATCGCAGGTCGGGCTTGTCGACACCGAAACGATCCATGGCGTCACGCCAGGTGATGCGCTCGATCGGCGAGGGACGCTCGCCGGTGACGGCTTCGGCCGCCGACAGGACGGCCTCGCTGATGGCGGCCAACACGTCGTCCTGGTTCACGAAGCTCATCTCGGCGTCGAGCTGCATGAACTCGTACTGACGATCGGCGCGCAGGTCCTCGTCGCGCAGACAACGCGCGATCTGGTAGTAGCGGTCGATTCCGGCCACCATCAGCAACTGCTTGAACAACTGCGGGCTCTGGGGTAGCGCGTAGAACGAACCGGGTTCCTTCCGCGACGGCACGAGGAACTCGCGCGCGCCCTCGGGCGTGGACGGCACGAGCATGGGAGTCTCGACCTCGACGAAACCCTGGCGTTCCATGGCCGATCGCACCGCGGAGTTCACCTTGGCGCGCGTGCGGATGTTGCGCTGCATTCGCTCGCGACGGATGTCGAGGTAGCGGTACTGCAGACGCACGTTCTCGTCCACCTCGTCGGCGCGCTGATCCACCGGGAACGGCGGCGGCTCGGCCGATCGCAGCACCTCCACGACGCATTCGCCGATCTCGACCGTTCCGGTGGCGATGTTGTTGTTGACGGTTCCGTCGGGACGGGGACGCACGATTCCGGTGACGCGCACGACGTACTCGCTGCGCACGTCGACCGCGTTGTCGATGACGCATTGGACGATGCCCGTGTGGTCGCGCAGATCGACGAAGGCCAACTTGTCGCCGTGCTCACGACGCTTGGCGACCCAACCACACACCGACACGGTGGCGCCGGTGAGGCCGTCGCCGATCTCTCCGCACATGTGGGTGCGCATTGACGTCTGACGATTCGATGTGCTCATGACAGGACTTTCCTCAATGTGGTGGTCAACTCGGAGCGGGGGACGCTGGTTTGCTCTCCCCCGTCGCGCAGGGGTCGGACGACCGCGGTTCCCGCGGCGGCCTCGTCGGAGCCGATGATGACCGCGACGGTGGCACCGCTGCGGTCGGCGGCCTTCATCTGGCTCTTCATGGAACGATTCTCGAAGGCTCGGTCGGCACTGATTCCGGCGGCACGAAGCTGGTCGGTGATCGTGAGCGCGTGCAGGCCCCCGGTGGTGTCGACGACGAACACGTCGACCCCCTGTTCCCGGGCGGCGAACACACCCTCGTCGTCGCAGGCGAGCAGAGTGCGATCGAGCCCGATGGCGAATCCGACGCCGGGCGTCGCCGGTCCACCGAGGTCCTCGACCAGACCGTCGTAGCGTCCACCGCCACCGAGGGCGTTCTGCGCCGAATCGAGGGTGCCGCCCACGTACTCGAAGGTGGTGAACCGGTAGTAGTCGAGGCCCCGTACGAGGCGCTCGTTCACGACGAAGGGAATGTCGAGGGCCCGCAGCCCGTCGAGGACCGTGGCGAAGCTGGAGCGGGCCGTCTCGCTGTGGAAGTCGGCGATCCGCGGTGCCGACGCGATGACGTCGGAATCGGCGGGACGCTTGGAGTCCAGCACCCGCAGGGGGTTCTTGGCGAGCGTGACGCGACTCTCGGGGCTGAGGCGCTCGATGTTGGTCTCGAAGTGGTCGCGCAACGCCGCCACGAAGGCGGTGCGGTCGGCCGGTTCACCGAGGCTGTTGACCGTCAACGTGACCTGGCGGAGCCCGAGCATCTGGAAGAAGCGCCAACCGAGAGCGATCACCTCGACGTCGAGGAACGGGTCGTCGGGTCCCAGAACCTCGATGCCCACCTGATCGAACTGGCGGTAGCGCCCACGCTGGGGCTTCTCGTAGCGGAAGTTCGGTCCGGCGTACCAGACCTTCCAGGGTGTGGCCGGTCGGTGTTGGACGAACGCGCGGCACACACTGGCCGTCTGCTCGGGGCGCAGGGCCACGTGACGTTCACCCTTGTCGACGAAGTCGTACATCTCCTTTGTGACCACGTCGGTGGCTTCTCCGACACGATGAAAGACTCCGATGTCCTCCAGGAGTGGGGGAACCACCTGTCCGTATCCGGCCGCCGAGACCGTCTCGTCGAAGGTGCGCACGAACCGCCTCCAGCGGGCCGACTCGGGGGGCAGCACGTCCCGCATTCCGGGGCTGGTCTGGAACTCGGGCACGGGTCAAGGCTACCGGCGTGATTCGGGCCGAAAGGGCCCGAATGTCGGGGTCCGAGAGCGCGTCGGGGGGTTCAGTCGTCGCCGTCGGGACGACCGGGAACCGAACGGAACGCGTCGTAGACGCCGTCGATGCGCTTGATCGTGCGCAGGACGGACTCCAGGTGTCCGGGATCGGCCAGCTCGAACTCGAAGTGCATCTTGGCCACCCGGTCGCCACCGGTGTGGGTGCTGCACGCCACGATGTTCACGTGCTGTTCCGACAGTGCGTTGGCGACGTCGCGCAACAGGCGCGAGCGGTCGAGTGCCACCACCTCAACACCGGCGCGGAAGACGGTGCCGGTGGAGGAACCGTCCCATTCCACGTCGACCAGACGCGACGATTGATCGTCGGCGAACGAACCGGCGTTGGCGCAGTCCGAACGGTGGACGCTCACGCCACGACCCCGGGTGATGAAACCCATGATCTCGTCACCGGGCACCGGCGTGCAGCACTTGGAGAGGCGCACGAGCACGTCATCGAAACCCTCCACGTGAACGCCGACGTTGTTGCCCTTACGTCGCAATTCGGTCGGGCGGCGAACCGACGCCGGGAGTCGCTCGTCCGAATCGACCGACTGGAACCTCTGCGCCAAACGTTGAGCGACGGCGCGGGCTCCCACGTGGCCTTCTCCGATGGCCGCGAGAAGGGTGTCGAGATCGGTGTAGTTGAGCGCGGCCATCTCGGCTTCGATCTGGGGACCCTCCATGACCCGGTTGACCGGCAGTCGTTCGCGCCGCAACTCGCGGGTGAGTTCCTCGCGTCCGGCTTCGATCAGGTCCTCGCGACGTTCGCGCGAGAACCACTGCTTGATCTTGTTGCGGGCCTTGGGAGACGAGACGAACTCGAGCCATTCGCGCGAGGGGCTCGCCGTCTCGACCTTGGAGGTGAAGATCTCGCAGGTGTCGCCGCTCTTGAGCTGGTGCGTGAGCGGAACCAGTCGCCCGTTCACCCGTGCTCCGATGCAGGCGTTGCCGATCTCGGTGTGAACCGAATACGCGAAGTCGACGGGACACGAACCCAGCGGCAGGGCCACCACACGACCCTTCGGCGTGAACACGAAGATCTCGTCCTGATCGAGGTCGGTCTTCAGGTTCTCCATGAACTGCGCCGGATCGACGACGTCGCTCTGCCAGTCGATGATGCGGTTCAACCAATCGATGTCGGGGGTCTCGGCTCCGTCCTTGTAGGCCCAGTGGGCCGCCACTCCCCACTCGGCGCGCTGGTGCATCTCGCGGGTGCGGATCTGGATCTCGAGAGGTTTGCCGCCGGGCCCGATGACCGTGGTGTGGAGACTCTGGTACAGGTTGAACTTGGGCATCGCCACGTAGTCCTTGAATCGACCCACGATCGGCTTCCATCGCCCGTGGATGCATCCGAGGGCGGCGTAGCAGTCCTTGACCGAGTCGACGACCACGCGGATGGCGACGATGTCGAAGATCTCGTCGAACTCCTTGCCCTTCTGGATCATCTTCTCGTAGATGCTCCACAAGTGCTTTCCGCGTCCGGTGACGTCGGCATCGATGTTCAGCTCGGCCAAATGCGCCCGAACGTCGGCCATGGCCTTGGCCAGGTAGACGTCGCGCTCCGGGCTTCGGGTGCTGACCAGATGGTCGAGTTCGCTGTATCGCTTCGGGTACATGGAGGCGAAGGCCAGGTCCTCCAACTGTTGCTTGAGACCTTGCATGCCCAGCCGGTGCGCGAGCGGCGCGTAGATGTCGAGGGTCTCGGATGCGATGCGTTGCTGCTTGTCGACGGGCATCGCGGCGATGGTGCGCATGTTGTGCAGGCGATCCGCCAGCTTGATGATCAGGACGCGCAGGTCCTTGGCCATGGCCACGAGCATCTTGCGCATCGTTGCGGCCTGCTGCGCCTCCTTGGAGTCGAACTGGATCCGTTCGAGTTTCGTGACGCCGTCGACGATGGCGGCCACCTCGGCTCCGAACTCTCGCTCGACGTCGGCGACGGTGATCTCGGTATCCTCGACCGCGTCGTGCAACAACGCGGCCGCCACTGTCGTCTCGTCCAGTCCGATGTCGGCCACGATCTTGGCCACGGCCAACGGGTGGTTGATGTATCCCTCTCCGCTCTTTCGCTTCTGCTGCGAGTGGGCCAGCCGGGCGACCTCGAAGGCCTTGGTCATGGCGGCCGTACCGGACTTGGGATGACGACGACGGAAGGATGCGATGACGGGGGACAATTCGTCGTTGGGCGAACCGCTCTGTCGTCTCCAAGGCAGGAGTCGGGTCACCGTGGCCATACGACCATTATCCCAGCCCGGGGCCGGTTCGTGCGCCGACGGAGGCCGAAGTTCCGGTGACGGCGCGGCGTCAGTACGTGATCAACGACTCGACGGGCACACCACCGAGCTTGTGGCGTCCGTTCAGGAACGCCAGTTCGAGCAGGACGCCGAGTCCGACCACCACGCCGCCGAGACCGGTGACCAGACGACACGTGGCCGCGGCCGTACCACCCGTGGCCAGCACGTCGTCCACGACCAGGATTCGTTCGCCGGGATGCACCGCGTCACGGTGAATCTCCAACTTGTCGGTGCCGTATTCGAGTTCGTACTCCTCGCGAGCGACCGCCCACGGCAACTTGCCGGCCTTGCGCACCGGCACGAAACCGGCACCCAACTCCACCGCCACCGGAGCACCGAGAATGAAGCCACGGGCCTCGACGCCCACGACGCGCTCGACGCCGAGGGACCGGAAGCGATCGGCCAGGCCGACGATCGCTTCGCCGAAAGCCGGACCGTTGCCGAGCAACGGCGTGATGTCCCGGAAGGTGACCCCGGGCGTGGGGTAATCCTCGATGGCGCGGATCAGGTGTTCCATGCGGGCCTCGTTCAGCGACGGCGCTTCTTGCGCGGGCGGGGCGGGTGCGTGAGCAACGCTCCCGGGGTGACGTTGGCCGATGGTGCCGTTTGCTCGTCGGCCTGCACCTGACGCCGGACGTTCTTCAGTCCGCTCGACGTGCCGGTCACGACCATGTGTTCCAGCTCGGGGCCGGTCGAGTGCAGGCCGCGCAGATTCTTGAAACGCGGCTCGCGCTCCTTCAGTACCGCCAACAAGGGTGAGGCCACGAAGATGGACGAATAGCTGCCGATCGACAGGCCCACGAGCAACGCAACGGCGAACTCGCGCAGGGCCACGGCACCGAACACCCCGGAACCCAACACGAGCAACGAGATCACGGGAAGTACCGCCGCGAGGCTGGTGTTCAGCGAACGCATCAAGACCTGGTTCATGGAGACGTTGGTGATGTCGGCCATGCCGGTGCGGGTGGCGGCGAATCGTTCGATGTTGTCCTGTACCTTGTCGAACACCACGATCGTGTCGTACAGGGAGAATCCGAGAATGGTGAGAAAGGCGACCACGGTCGCCGGGGTCACCTCGAACCTGAAGACCGAATAGATGCCCACGCTGATGAGGACGTCGTGCAACATCGCCGCGATGGCGGCCACGGCCATGCGCCATTCGAAACGCCACGCGATGTAGATCGACACCAGAACGAGGAACACCACCAGGGCGCGCACCGCTTTCTCGGTGATGGAGCGACCCCACGACGAACTGACGGAGCTGACGGAAACGTCGTTCACGTCGACACCGGCGGCCTCGGCCAAGGCGGCCTGCACCGCCGAGCGAACCTCCGTGGTCTGGTCCCCCACTTGGATCCGGATGGACTCGACATCTCCGCTCTTGAGCGTCTGAACCTTGGCGTTGGCCACCTCGACGCCGTTCTCCTCCACCACGGCTCGGGCCTCGTCGGTGCCGAACGTCGACGAGGCCGGAACCTGCCAGGCCACGCCGCCCTCGAAGTCGATGCCCAGGTTCAAACCCGAGGTGAGCAGGGAGACCAGGGTGACGATCACCAGTATTCCCGAGAAGAGAAAACCGTAACGACGACGGCCGTAGAAGTCGATGGCGGTCTCACCGTGATACAGCCGTCCGAGAAGGCCGCGGCGTTTGGCGATTCGTGTGTCGCTCATGCGGCACCTCCGGGGGCGAGTGCGGACGAGTCGACACCGAAGACGCGTCGACGGGCGATGAACTCCGAGCGAGCCAGCAACAACATGGTGGGTCGCGTGAAGAACCACGCCACGATCATGTCGCACAGTGTCGACAGTCCGAGGAAGAACGCGAATCCACGCACCGAACCCACGGAGAGGTACCAGAGCGTGAACGCACCGAGAAGTGACACGATGTCGGCCGCCAGGATGGTGCGCCACGCGGACTTGAATCCCCGCTCGGCGGAGTTACGAAGCGTTCGCCCGGACTTGACCTCGTCCTTCAGTTTCTCGAAGAAGACCACGTACGAGTCGACGGTGACACCGATGGAGACGATGATGCCGGCGATTCCGGCCAGGCTGAGGGCCAGGCCGTTGGTGCTGGACAGCAACGAGATCACGTTCCACTGGATGACGCCGGAGATGAGCAGACCCACAACCACGATCGCGGCCAGGCTGCGGTAGTACAGCAACATGAAGAGCAACACGAGGGCGACTCCGATGAGGCCGGAGATGATCGCGGCCCGCAGCGAGTCGCTTCCCAGGGTCGGCGACACCGTCTGAACGGCCTGAACCTGCAAGCGGACCGGCAACGCACCACTCTTGAGCACCCGGGCCAGGTCCTTGGCCTCGCCTTCGGAGAAGCTGCCGGTGATGTCGACGCCACCGGTGAAGCTGGGTTGGTTCACGCTCGGTGCCGACTGCACGACACCGTCGAGGACGATGGCCATCCGGCCCGAAGGACACGACGCGTCCTTGGCGAAACACCGCGCGGCTCCGCTGTTCCAGAGATCGGCGCCGGTGGCACCGCCGCGCAGCGTGACGCGCACTCCCCAACCTCCGGAGATGATGTCGGCTTGCGCGTCGTTGTTGAACACCTCACCGGTGGCGAAGGCGGGTCCCAATTGGTAGAACTCGGTGCCATCGGCGTTCTGCACGAAGACGGTGGCGCTCGGGTCGGTGGGGTCCGGCATGTCGGCCGGGAGGGTGACATCGGTGGTCGGCGCTTCGGTTCCCGTCGGAGCATCGGTCGTGACCACCGAGGTGGTCGTGGACGACGCTTCGACCACGGAGGTGTCCGGTGTCGTGGTGGTTTCCGTGGGAAGAGTGGTCACGGCGGCCGGCCGCGACGGGCCGCCCGGAAGTGTCGTGCTCGACGTGGCGGCCATCGTTGACGTCGTTGACGTGGTCGACGTGGCTTCACCGTCGGTGGCGGCCGTGGTGGTCGACGATCCGTCGTCGACCACGGAATCGGCGGTGTCGATCACCTGCGACAGCAGGACGGGACGCAGGAGCACCGCACCGGTGACCTGAACCAGCTTGATGGCCTCGTCCTGGTTGTCGACACCGGGAAGGTTGACGACGATCGCGTCGCCCTGACGGATGATCTCGGGCTCGGCCACTCCGAGGGAGTCGACGCGCTCGCGAATTCTCTCGACGGCCAGGTCCAGACTCTCGGAGTTGTAGTCACCGACGGGTTCCTGGGTGACCGAAACACCACCTTGAAGGTCGAGTCCGAGAGATGGTTCGTTGCCGGCGACGAGGTTTCCGGCCAACGAGCCGAACACCACGACCAACAGGCCGAACAACGTGAGTGCGAGACGACGACGTGTCATGGGATACCGATCATTCCGACGCGGGGGTCGTGGGCTCGGTGGGCTCGCCACCGGCGGGCTCCTCGGCCGGGTTCACCCGACGCAGAAGCGCGTTGCGCGAGATCCGGATCTCCACGTTCTCGGCGATCTCGAGCCACACGATGTCACCGTCCATGGCGGTCACGAAGCCGTAGAGGCCCGAGTTGGTGATGACCTCGTCGTCGACGGTGATCGCCTGCTGGAGCTCCTGCTGGGCGCGCATCCGCTTGCGCTGCGGGCGGATCATCAAGAAGTACATGGCCAAACCGATGAGGGCCATGAACCCGAACGTGAAGAGAGCGCTTCCACCGCTGTTCTGCTCGGCGGTGGCGATGATGGAGGCGATATTCGACATGGAGATCCTTGATCAGAGGGGGTCGGACGACCCGCGACAGCCTAGTCGTCGGGCCCGCGGATCGGGGGTGGCTGACACGGACGGGATCAGCCGCCGTTGCCCCAAACGTCGAGGATCTCCCGGCGGAGGGTCGCCAAGGTCCCGGTCGAGATGGCCGCGCGCATGCGGGCCATCAGATCGAGGGTCCACGCCACGTTGTGCAGGCTCATCAGGCGCGAGCCGGTGGGCTCGTTGACCTGCAACAGATGGCGCAGGTACCCCCGGGTGTGGCGTTGGCACACCTCGCAACGGCACTCAGGGTCGAGTGGTGCGTCGTCGAGGGCGTTCTTGGCGTTCTTGATGTGCACCTTGCCCCGACCGGTGAGGGCCGTGCCATGGCGGCCGAGGCGGGTCTGCATCACGCAGTCGAATTGATCGACGCCCAACGTCACCGCCTCCACGAGAGACGCCGGATCACCGACGCCCATCAGATAGCGGGGACGATCGCGCGGAAGGTGCTCGAGTGCGGCCTCCAGCGCCGGCAACATCTCGGCACGGGTCTCGCCGACGGACAAACCACCGATGCCGTAACCGTCGAAGTCGAGTTCGGCGGTTCGCCGGGCGCTCTCGGCGCGCATCACGGGAGAGATGCCTCCCTGGACGATTCCGAACAACGCCTGATCCGGGCGACGATGAGCCGCGCGGGCCCGCTTGGCCCACGCCGAGGTTCGTTCGAGAGCCAATCGAATGACCGGTTCGGGTGAGGGCAACGGCGGGCACACATCGAGAACCATCTGGATGTCGGCGCCGAGTAACTCCTGCGTGGCCACGGCCGACTCGGGGGTGAATAGATGCTTGCTGCCGTCGTACGTGGAGGCGAACGTGACCCCGTCATCGTCGACCTTGGGTTCGAGGGAGAAGACCTGGAATCCGCCGGAATCGGTGAGGGTGAGGCCTCCCCAACCCGCGAACTTTCCGAGACCACCGAATCGCGCCACCACGTCGGCCCCGGGACGCAACATCAGGTGGTACGTGTTGCCCAGAACGATGCGGGCACCCAGGCGCTCGTAGTCCGCGGCGCTCAGGTACTTGATCGCACCACGTGTGCCCAC
>CAEZTS010000025.1_pt1 | contig 13162 bp, 13 predicted proteins | sample 7264281 | NCBI WGS metagenome assembly CAEZTS01 (sample SAMEA6813810, study PRJEB35770) | freshwater metagenome | biome: Freshwater; feature: Freshwater reservoir; material: water | place: Czech Republic | collected 2017-08-18 | depth 0.5m m
ACGTCGATGCGAGCAGTTGCGCTCCGCCGAGCGTCTGGTGATCCGACATCAGGGCGTCGTGTTCGAACTGGACCACGGAGTCCTCGTGGGCACCCGCCTCGACGATCAGATCTTCACGCCCCTGGCGACCAACCCCGGACCGATCCTGGCCACCGTCGAACCGTTGCTCGCGCCGGCCGATCCGCCCGCCGATCGCGGAGTTCCGTTGTCGCGTGATCTCTACGACGAGTTGATGTGCGTCTCCCGGTTCATCGAGGCGAACGCCACGCGAATCGACGTCCTCGAGTGTTCGGGAATCCTCTCGTCTCCACGATGTCCGATCCCCGAGCCCGGCGGGTCACCGTTGCGTCACGTGGCCTGACGGGCACCCGACGCGTCGATCGCCAACTCCATCACGCGACCGTCGTGATCACCCATCGCGACGCGCACCCACTCGACCACGGCGGCGGACTCGTCGACGGTGGTCAGTGCGGCCACGCTCGGACCCGAACCCGACAGCCAGACGGCGACGGCACCGCACTCCTCGAAGGCGTCCATCGCCGCTTTGGATCGGGGAGCCACGGCGAGCCGAGCGTCCTGGTGCAGACGATCGTCGACGCCGAGTCGCAACAAACGCCGATCCCCGGACCGCAGGCCCTCGGCGAGCAACAGTGCCCGTCCCAGATTGAAGACCGCGTCGACGCGATCGACGGTGGTACCCAGCGTGGCGCGACTCTTCGCGGTGGAGGTGCTCGACGAGGGCACCCACACCGCGAGTCGGGCGGCGAACCCGAGCGGCAGGTCGATCACGGTGCGATCCGCGACGGCGATCACGCCTCCGTGAAGGCTGGCCGCGACGTTGTCGGGGTGTCCCTCGATGGTGGCGGCGCGGTCGAGGATCTCGTCGCCGTGACGTTCGATGAACGCATCGACGTCGAGCATCCCCACGCCTTCGCGCGCGATCATCCCCATGATGGTTCCGGCCACGATCGCCGCGCCCGAGAAGCCCAGACCCCGACCCGAGGGAATGTCGCTCTCGAACCACACGTCGCCTCGGCCACCGGCCGCGAGGAAAGCCACCCGCGCCGGATGCCTGTCGGACAGTTCGCCCTCGTCGGACCCCAAGCCCATGCGGACGTGAACCCCGACCGCCATGGCCAGCACGTCGAAACCCGGCCCGAGATTGGCCGAAGATCCGGGGACGACGACCGCCGGCCCCGCGGGCTCACGCACCACAGTCGGCCACGGCCGCGCGCGACTCGGTGACCAATCCCTCCAGCACCGAGCGTGCCGCACCGGAGTCGATCGACGTCGCCGCGCGAACCAGACCTTCCTCCAAACTGGAGACCTCGTCGGCCACCATCAAGCCGGCGGCGGCGTTCAACAAGACGATGTTGCGCACCGGACCCTGCTCGCCGTCGAGAAGCCGGCGCACCACGTCGGCATTGTGATCCGGCGTGCCACCGACCAACTCGTCCATGATGGCCGGAGCCAGACCGAGCGAGACCGGGTCCACGACGAAACTGCGCACCGCTCCCCCGCGCAACTCCAGAACCGTGGACGGACCCGTGGTCGTCAACTCGTCCAGGCCGCCGCCGTGCACCACCCACGACGACACGGAACCGTGCAGACGCAACGACGCCAACATGCGATCGGCCACCAATGGGTTGGCCACACCGATGAGCTGGCGCTTCACACGGCCGGGGTTGGCCATCGGGCCGAGCAGGTTGAACACCGTCGGGATACCGATCTCGCGTCGGGCCGGCGCCGCGAACCGAAAGGCCGGGTGATAGCGCGCCGCGAGACAGAATCCCATGCCCACGCGCTCGACGCACCGCTTCACTCCCTCGGGCGACAGTTCCACCACCACACCGAGGGCCTCCAACACGTCGGCGGTTCCGCACTGCGACGACGCGGCCCGCGCGCCGTGCTTGCACACCGGCACTCCCGCACCGGCCACCACGATGGCCGACATGGTGCTGACATTCACGGAATGACTGCGATCCCCACCGGTGCCGACGATGTCGATGGCCCGTTCGCGCACCGAGTCCTCGAGCGGCACGATGGTGGCGGCGTCCAACACCGCATCCAACAGACCCGACAACTCCTCGGGTGTCTCACCCTTGGCGCGCAGCGCCACGATGAAACCGATCAACTGCGCCGCCGTGGCGTCACCCTCGAGGATGGTGGTCATCGCCGCGCGCGCGTGACCGGCCGGGAGGTCGTGGCGTTCGAGTAGGGACGACAACAAGGCGGGCCAACCGCCGATGGAGTCCAGTGAGGGAGTCTCGTCCATGAAGCCGTCAGGCTAGCGAGCCTCGCTCGCACCACCGGAGGGGATTGTCAGGCCGTGCGTCGACGTTGACGGACGATTCGCCGACGTTCGCGTTCGGTGGTACCGCCCCAGACGCCCACCTTCTCGCGACTGGCCAACGCGTGCTCGAGACACGCCACGCGCACGTCGCAACCGTCGCAGATGTTCTTGGCCACGTCGGCCTCGTCGTCGGTCTCCGGAAAGAACACCTCGGGGTCAAGACCCCGACACGCCCCCAGATCCCGCCAGATCACTTCGCTCACCATTTCCCCACGTACCTTCCCCGAGGCGGACACTAGAACGGGGTCGTGCTCTTGTGAAGAGGCGACGAAAAAAGTGGTTCTGACCTGCTCCTCAGGGCAGGAGATCGCTCAGGAATTCCTCGCGGTTGGCATCGCTGAGCGTGATCTCCTCGAGGTACGCCGGGTGGTCGCACGCGAACACGGTGTCGCCGGAATCGAGGGCGTTGACGTCCTCCGGGGAGAACTGGAACTGCACGTAATGGACCGCCGCGGTGATGGTCTCGCGGGTGAGTTGGCTGGCGTGCTGGGCCTCGGTGACGGCACGCACCGTGCGACCGCCGGGAAGTCGGAACACCAACGACGATTCGATGCCCACCAACTTGGGGAGCCATTCGCGCATCTGTTCGTCGGACGTGAGTTCGATGAACAAGGTGGCGCACAACTGACCGGCCTCGGGGATCATCGGATTGTAGATGTCGAGCTCGGTCTGGATCTCCTCGTCGGTGGCCAGACGCTCGACGCGGGCCATCTCCTGGATCTGATGACGAACCGTGTCGCGATTCTCGAAGACGACCGACACGAAGGGTCCGAGCGCCAGTCGGCGACGCTGCTTCATCGCGATGACTTTGGCCTTGAAGGCCTCTCGCTCGCGCTCGTAGGCGCGCACGTCGGCGATGTCGTCGAGGGTGAGCTTGCGGGGGGTGATGGTGTTCATGTGTTGCTTCCTCCTCTGGTCATTCTTCGGGGATTCCGTAGGCGCGGGCCACCACCTGCAACGGGTGCAGCGAGATCTGGCCCGTCTGCTCGTTGATGGCTCCGTTGGCGAGGTGACAGTCGCCGGTGACGACGTCGCCGCCGGCCTTGATGATCTCGTCACCCAGCTTGCGTCCGATCGGGATGGACAACTCGGCGTTCTCCGCTCGCAGGCCCCACATGCCGTCGATGCCCGAGCACTGCTGCACCAACTTGATCTTGGCACCCGTCAGTTTCATGAGGTCCCGACTCTTGAGACCGATGTTCTGGGCCCGCAGGTGGCACGGCGTGTGGTACGTGATCGTCTCGGGGATGTCACCGTTGAACTCGGTGTCGAGGGACGTGCCCTCGGCCTTGTGCAACTTGATGAGGTACTCACTGGCGTCGAAGGTGTGCTCGGCGACGAGTTGCGCGTCGGGACCGCCCACGTAGTCGAGGTAATCCTTCTTCAGCACGTATCCGCAGGTGGGCTGCGGCACGACGATGTCGTTGCCCTTGCGGACGGTGTTGGCCAGGGCGGCCACGTTCTTCTCGGCGATCTTGGTGAAGCTCTCGATGTCGCCGCTGTGCAGGAAGGGCGCACCACAACACTGCGTCGTGTCGGCCAAGGTGCACTCCACGCCGTTGCGCTCGTACACCTTCACGAGGTCGTGGCCGATCCCGGGGGCCTGGTACTCCACCAGACAGGTGGGGAACACGGCGACGCGCCCCTGGCGCTTTCCGATGCGCAACTTGGGGCGACGTTTGAACCACGTGGTGAAGCGCTGCTTGGCGAAGGGCGGCAACACCCGCTCGCCGGAAACACCGGTGGTGACTTCGATGGCCTTGCGCACGAACGACCCGGGCTTGGCGCCCATCATCTTGTTCATGACCGGGGCGGTCTTGGTGGCCACCTTGCCCAGCAGGTCGGTGCGACCCATCACGTTGGTCGTCACTCGGTCACGGAGGGAGACCTGATCGTTGGCGTGACGCATGGCGTCGGCACGCAACATGAGACGCGGGAAGTCGAGTTCCCATTCACTCTGGCCGGGGATGTACGGACAGTTGATGTAGCAGAGCTTGCACTGGAAGCACTCGTCGATGACCTGATCCTGCTGCGCCACGGTGAGCTTGCCGGCGTCCTGATCGTCGTGCTGATCGATGAAGTCGAACAGCGTCGGGAACGACGTGCAGAACTTGAAGCACAGACGGCACCCGTGACAGAGGTCGTACACGCGCGTGAGTTCGTCGCGGACGTCCTTCTCGTCGAGGTATTTCGGGTGCTTGGGATCGTACGTGATGGTCATCGGGGGTTCCTTGCGGTGGACTCGGGTGGCCGCCTCGTTCGAGGCGACCACCCGTCGTCATCGTTGCGGGCTTCGCAGCCCACTCTTTCTTTGGACCATTTGGCCCTGAGGATCAGAGACTTCCGAGGATCAGAGAGCCTCGAGGCCCTGCTGGAAGCGGCCGGCGTGGCTCTTCTCGGCGCGAGCCAGAGTCTCGAACCAGTCGGCGATCTCGGCGAAGCCCTCTTCGCGGGCGGTCTTGGCGAATCCCGGGTACATCTGGGTGTACTCGTAGGTCTCGCCGGCGATCGACGCCTTGAAGTTGGCCTCGGTGTCACCGATGGGCTCGCCCGACGCGGGGTCGCCGACCTCGGCGAGGTACTCCAGGTGGCCGTGAGCGTGACCGGTCTCGCCTTCGGCGACCGAACGGAACAGCGCGGCGGCGTCGGGGTAGCCCTCGACGTCGGCCTTCTGGGCGAACCAGAGGTAGCGGCGGTTGGCCTGGCTCTCGCCGGCGAACGCCTCCTTCAAGTTTTCATGTGTCTTGGTGCCGTGGAGGCTCATGACATTCTCTCTTTCGGGTTGGTGGGTTTTCTTGCTTATCCCCGAGCCGAGGCCCGGGAAACCGTGTCGGACGCACAAGTGACGCACGTCCCGCTGAACAAAATGGATGCTTCCTCGATCTGGAAGCCGTCGAGTCCGTCGACCTTCAATCGATCGGAGCCCGCGACGTACACGTCACGAACCTCGCCGCACGACGAACACACCACGTGGTGGTGATCGTCGGTGTTGGGATCGAAGCGCGTGGCGCCGGTCCCCACGTCGATCAGGCGCAGTTCGCCCATGGAGGCCAGATCGGTGAGGGTCTGGTACACCGTGCGCAACGAGATTCCGGGCATCCGTGCGCTCGCCTCGGCGAACAGCGCCTCGGCCGTGGGGTGCACCGTGTTGCCGTGCATCAGTCCGAACAACAACTGGCGCTGCGGGGTGACCTTGAGCCCGTTGGCCCGGAACGTGTCGGTGAGTTCGGCCGGTGACTTCACGAGGGCGAACCTAGACGCACCGTTTCTCAATCTGCAAAGAGTGCGAACTAGCACGCCGTGAAATCCGTCTCACGGTGGCCCCCTCTCCCCTCGGGGCCGGCCGGGGGTACTGTCGCGGACATGGCACGCCCCGGACAGATCGTGCGTGCGGACCAGATCTCCCGCCTGAAGTCGGAGTCGTTCGACGTCATCGTCATCGGCGGTGGCATCACCGGCGTCGGCGTGGCCCTCGACGCGGCATCCCGGGGCCTGCGCACGGCCCTGGTCGAACGCGACGACTTCGCGTCGGGCACGTCCTCGAAGAGTTCCAAGCTGGTGCACGGTGGACTTCGCTATCTGCAACAGGGTGAGGTTCGCCTGGTGTACGAAGCGTTGTACGAACGTCAACGACTTCGTCGGAACGCACCGCACCTCGTTTCGTTGTTGCCGTTCATGCTTCCCATCCTGACGAAGGACGGTTTGGTGTCGCGCAAGATCGCGCGCGCCCTCGGATCCGCCTTGTGGATGTACGACATCACCGGTGGCGCGCGTATCGGCCGCGTCCACCGACGCCTGCGCAAGAAGAAGGCGCTCGCCCACATGCCCACCATGGCCTCGCAACGTCTGGCGTCGGCGTACATCTACTACGACGCGCAGGCCGACGACGCCCGACTCTGTCTGTCGGTCGCATTGACGGCCGCCGACCATGGTGCGGTGGTCGTGAACCGTTGTGCCGTCACCGCGATCACACGCGACCCGTCGGGCCGCGCCAACGGTGTGTCCGTTCGATGCGACGGAGAGATCTTCGACGTCCCCGCCACCGTGGTGATCAACGCCGCCGGCGTCTGGACCGACGAGATCCGCACTCTCGAGACCGGTGTCGACCCCGACACCATTCGTCCGGCCAAGGGCGTGCACGTGACGGTGCCGTGGGAGAAGGTCCGCAACGACATCGCCGTGGTGATTCCGGTCCCCAAGGACAAGCGCAGCCTCTTCGTCGTCCCGTGGGGCCCGCGACCCGACGGAACCTTCACGCACACCTACGTCGGGACCACCGACACCGATTACCGCGGACCCGTCGACGATCCGCAATGCACCAAGGACGACATCGACTACGTGCTGCGGGCCCTCAACGCCAGCGTCACCACCGGGGTCACCGCCGACGACGTGACGGGCGTGTGGGCCGGTCTGCGCCCACTGGTGAAACAGGTGAACGCGGCCGACGGATCCGGCCAGGGCGGCAAGGCCGCGCGCACCGCCGATCTGTCGCGTCGACACCTCGTGCATCGCGGTGAGTCCGGGATCATCACCGTCACGGGAGGAAAGCTCACGACCTACCGGGAGATGGCCGAGGACACGGTCGATGCCGCCATCGAGTCGCTCTCGGGAACGAGCGCCGGTCGCTGTCGAACGAAGCGCCTGAAGTTGCGCGGCGCCATGCGTCCGCGAACGGACGGTTCACTGGACGCGCATCTCGAATCCCGTCACGGCGACGAGGCCCGACTGATTCGCGCCATGATCGCCTCCCGACCGGACCTCGCCGAACCACTCGTGCCCGGCCTGCCCTACGTGCGGGCCGAAGCCATCCACGCCGTCACCCATGAGATGGCCACCACCCTCGACGACATCCTCGTCCGCCGCACCCGTTGCCTGTTGTTCGATCGTGAGACCACACTCGGCGCGGCCCGATCCGTCGCCGAACTGGTCGCCCCCGTGGCCGGTTGGGACGCGACGCGCATCGACACCGAGGTCGCCACCTTCGCCGAAATCTGCGCCCACGAATCCACCGCGGCGCTCGTCACCGAGAGCGAGATGTATCCATGACGACCGAGATCACTCCCCCGATCGAACTCGCCTCCGACGGCGTCGTCGCCGATCGCTTCGGCCATCGGACCCCCGTCGTCACCGCGGAGCATCTCGAGCGGATCACCGCGATCTGCGCCACCGACGTCTCCGCGTCGGGCACGGCCGAGGCCAGTCGCGACTGGTGGCCGTTGAGCATGCACTGGGCTCTGCGTGGCGAGGTCCCCAAACGTGCCGTCGCGGTGTGCCGACCCGCCTCGACGAACGAGGTCTCCCGACTTCTCGCGTACTGCAACGAGCACGTCATCCCGGTCACCGCGGCCGGTGGTCGAAGCGGCGTCTGCGGAGCGTCGACGCCGCTCCACGGCGGTGTGTTGCTCGACACGACCGCGATGCACGGTGTGGTCTCCGTCGACGACGAGTCGTTGACCGTCGAGGTTCTCCCCGGCACCTTCGGACCCGACCTCGAGGCCCATCTGCGACCCTTGGGTCTCACGGTCGGACACTTCCCGCAGAGTTTCGACATCGCCACCGTCGGTGGTTGGGTGGCGTGTCGTGGGGCGGGCCAGTACTCCACGCGCTACGGAAAGATCGAGGACATGGTCGTCGGTCTCGAGGTGGTGCTGGCCGACGGATCGATCGTCCGCACCGGAGGCGCACCACGGGCCGCCGCCGGCCCCGACCTCGACCAGATCTTCATCGGAAGCGAGGGAACCCTCGGCGTCGTCACGCGCGTCTGGTTGAGATGTCATCCACTCGCCACCAGTGAGCGTCGAGCCGCGTTCGGTTTCGCCTCCTTCGAGAGCGGACTCGATGCGTGTCGACGGATTCTCCGTCGTGGTGGCACTCCGGCGGTGTTGCGGCTCTACGACGCCCCCGAGAGCCAACGCGGTCAAGGTGGCGACGGTTCCGTGTGCGTTCTGCTCGTTCTCGACGAGGGCGATCGCGCCAGCGTCGATGCATCGATGAGCATCGTCGAGGAGGAATGCCTGGCGACTCCGGAGTGCGCCCCCCGCGACGTCGAACTGGTGGAGCGCTGGATGCACCACCGCAACGACACCAGCGCGTTGCAGGCCCTCACGAAGAAGGGATTCGTGGTGGACACCATGGAGATCGCCGCACCGTGGGGACGACTGAGCGAGATCTTCGACGCCACGCGCGCCGCGATGCTCGCCGTGCCCCATGCCCGAACCGCCACGTGTCATCTCTCGCACAGCTACGTCGACGGGGCGTGCCTCTACTTCACGTTCGCCGCCAACCCACCGGCCGACGCGGTGGAATCCACGTACGCCGCGCTCTGGGACGCCGGGACCCGCGCGGTGCTCGCCCACGGCGGAAACCTCAGCCACCACCACGGTGTCGGCCTCAACCGTGCGCGCTTCGTGCGTGAGGCACTCGGTTCGGGTTTCGCCGTGCTGTGCGCCGTGAAGACCGCCCTCGACCCCAATGGAATCCTCAACCCGGGCAAGATGGGCCTGCCCGTGCCGTCGGACTGGGAAGGACCGCAATGGCCGTGAACGAACCGACAGCCTCGACCGACGGACGTTGGGATCGTTCCGCGATCCGTGCCGGTGGCATGGTCGCCTTGGTCTTCGCGGTCCCGTTCTCGGTGGCCGCCCGCCTCATCGCCGGCGACGAGACACCCGAGGGAGGCAAGGCGACGCTCGTCGTGCTGTTGTCGTTGTGCGCCGCCATCGGCTTTCTCCTCGGTGCCGGCGTGGCCGCGTGGCATCAACGTCGCGGAACCCCGCTCTCGCACGGCATCGTCACCGCGGCGGTCTCGTACATCGTGCCGCAGGCGGTACTCATCGTGATCAAGATCGCCCGCGGTGGCGAGGTCCGTTGGACCGGAGTGATCTTCAATCTCACCATCATGATCACGATGGGTGTTCTCGGCGGACTACTCGGCTCGTCCATGCGCAAGCACGGCGCTCGCCCGAGCGGTCAACGCTGACGTGACAGACTCTCGCCATGAGTAGCTCCGTTCTCGTCATCGACATCGGAACGAGCGGACTGCGGTCCGCCGTCGTGCGCCCCGATGGTTCCGTCGACGGCATGCATCATCGACCATTCGTCCCGTCGACGCCGTTCGCCGGCCTCGTGGAGTTCGATGCGGTCGAGATGGCCCGACTGGTGCTCGAGGTGTCGCGACTCTCCCTCGCCGACGCCGGACCCGTGGGTTCGGTCGGCATCACCAATCAACGGGCGTCCACCATCGTGTGGCGCCGCAGCACCGGAGTCCCCATCGGACCCGCTCTGGGTTGGCAGGATCTGCGCACCGTCGGCGAGTGCATCATGGCCAAACTCGAGCACGGGCTCGGTCTGGCCCCCAACCAGTCGGCGACGAAGGTGGCGTGGCTGTTGAAGAACCACGTGGGCGACGCGGCCGCGGTGGCCGCCATCGCCGACGACCTGGCGTTCGGAACGGTGGACACGTGGATCGCCTGGACCCTCTCGGGGGGATCGCTGCACGTGACCGATCACGGCAACGCCGCCGTCACCGGACTCTGCGAGATCACGGCCGACGGTGGTCCGCGATGGCACGCGCGCGCGTGCGACGCCCTCGGGGTGCCGATGCGGATACTGCCGACCATCGTGGCGTCATCGGGCGTCATCGGACACGCCACCGCCCTCGACGGCGCTCCTCCGATCGCCGCGTTGGCCGGTGATCAACAGGCGTCGTTGATCGGCCAATCGTGTGTCCGTCCGAACATGGCCAAGTGCACCTTCGGCACCGGCGGGATGATGAACGTGCTACTCGGTGCGCAGGCTCCCGACGCACCCGAACGACTCGCGCACGGAACGTTCCCCATCGTGGCGTGGAGTCGGGCGGGAACTCCCGCGCCCGACGTGTGGTGGGCATCGGAAGCCATCATGTTGTCCGCGGGCACGAACGTCGAATGGTTGCGCGATGATCTGGGCATCATCTCCGACGCCGCCGACAGCGATGCCATCGCCGCTTCGTGCGCCGACACCGACGGGGTCGTGTACGTGCCCGCCCTCCTCGGTCTCGGAACGCCCCACTGGGACTACGGGGCGCGCGGAGCCTTGCTCGGACTCACGCGGGGTTCCGGGCGCGCCCAGGTGGTGCGCGCGGTGCTGGAAGGTGTGGCCCATCGCGGCGCCGACCTGCTCGAGGCCGTCGAGGCCGACCATCCCGACGTCCGCGTCCCCGAGATCCGCGTCGACGGAGGCATGAGCCGCAACCGGACCTTCGTCCAGGCGTTGGCCGACGCCACGGGTCGCCCGGTCGCCGTGTCACCCCTGAGTGAAGCCACCACCCTGGGCGCGGGGTACTTGGCGGGGCTGGCCACGGGCACGTGGGCCACTTTCGACGAGATCGCCGATCTGTGGCGCCCGCTGTCGCTCGTGGAGCCCCGACCCGACCCGGACCGCGCGCGCCAGCGGGAGAAATGGGCCGACGCTGTGACCCGCGCCTCCGGTTGGATACCCGAGCTGTCGAGCCTCGACTTCTAGAGTGTGGAGTTGTTCGGACGCCTCGACGGTTCCCGTCGGACATCCGGTTTCGAAAGGACACTCGTGAGCACGACCCCCGTGACCAGTACCAGTGACAAGAGCGCGGCCACTCCCCCGCGTCGCCCCACGCCGGCCGACATCGAGTTGCTGGCCTTCGCCCAGGCCGCCGAGCTGACCGCGCGCGATCTGTACGAGCAGGCCGTGGCCGAGGGTGCCGGCGGAGATCAGATCGCAAGCCTCGTCGCCTTGGCCGCCCACCACGACGCCTATGCCCAGTCGTTGTCGGCTCTGCTCGGCACCGACGCCCCCCAGTCTCGCAACGACGAACTGTTCTCCTCGTTGAAGTCCGGGTTCGGCTCCGACACCGAATCGACCGCCTTGGCCGCGCACGAACTGGAGAACACTCTGGTCGTCACCCACACCGATCTGCTCGGTCGACTCGACGGAACCGAGGGCGCCGCGCTGGTGGCCTCCATCCTCATCGGTGAGTCGCGCCACTGCGCCGCGTTGGCGGCGTTGGCCGGCAAGTCGCCGGTGGACGACATCGACCTGTTCCTCACGACGTCCGACGTCGAGTCCCTCGCCCCGCAGGCCTGATCCGGAGATGACCATGAACGACTTCAACCGTGATGAATTGCGTCGCGCACTGCGCACCCCGGCCGATCATGGCACCGACACGTTCGGTTCCATCGTGAAGGCCACCAGTGGCTTGAACTTCGCCCGCTCGCTGTCGCGTCGTCGTTTCTTCGTGGCCGGCGGCGCCACCGTGTCCTTCGCCGCGTTGGTGGCGGCCTGCGGTGGCTCGGAGTCCACCGGCATCGCCCGCTTGGGCAATGCTCCGACGCCGAACGAACTGGTCGAGGCCGACGTCACCGACATCACCTTGTTGCGCACGGCGACCTCGCTCGAGCACAACGCGATCTTCGTCTACGAAGCCGCGGAAAGCGCGGGCTTCCTGACCGGCGACGCCGCCGAGATCGCCAAGCGGTTCCTCGACGATCACCGCGCCCATGCCGAAGCCACCGCTTCGCTCACCACCGATCTGGGTGGAAAGGCCTACACCCAGCCGAACCCGCGTCTGCAGTCGGTGTACATCGAGCCGGCGCTGAAGCTCATCGTCGGAGACGAGGCCAACGGGGTGCCGGCCTCCGACGATCCGGCCGCCGACGTTCTGGCGCTGGCGTACGCGCTCGAGACCATCGCCGGCTCCACGTATCAGGCCTACGTGCCGTTGCTCGTCGACAAGTCGTTGCGCGCGGCCGCCATGGGGATCGGCGACCAGGAGGCCCGCCACGCGGCCCTGCTCGGCGTCGTTCTCAACCCCGCCCGTCTGGTGTCGTCGATGGGTCTGTCCATCGCGGCCGAGTACCAGGAGGACACCGAGACCCCGGCCGCGGCCTACGCCTCGCCCTCGGCCTTCGGAACCCAGGCGCCGGTTCCGGTGACGCTGGGTGCCGCCAACGAGAGTGGCATCCGCACCACGGTGAACCTCGAGACCCCGAGCCTGAACTCGATGGTCTACGAGTACCTCGACGCCGAGGGCTGAACCCGCCCGTACACTTCCCCTCGACGGTGAGTCGGTCGGGTGACCGCGGCGGGGAGACCCGTCGAGGAAAGTCGGGACTCCACGGGGCAGGATGCTGGCGAGAGCCAGGTGGGGGCGACCTCACGGACAGTGCAACAGAGAGAGACCGCCGATGGCCGGGCAACCGGATCAGGTGAGGGTGAAACGGTGCGGTAAGAGCGCACCAGCGCGGCGAGTGATCGTCGTGGCTCGGCAAACCCCATCCGGAGCAAGGTCAAGCAGAGGAGACGGGCGGCCCGTCCAGCCCGGGCAACCGGGTCGCTCCTCGGGTAGGCCGCACAGATGGATGGTCACCGGGTCGGGTTCGCCCGGCCCACAGAATCCCGCTTACAGACCGACTCACCGTCGCCCACCGGCGATCGACGGCCCTTCACTCACCGCGGGCCACCGCCGCGGAGATCACCCGCTCGAGTTCCTCGAGCTGCACCGGATCCTTCACGCCCAGCAAACGGGCGTAGAAGCGCAAGCCCTTCGGAGTGGCGACCACGCGAACCGGCACCCGATCACCCAGGTCCACCCCGAACGCGGTGGGAATGTCCACGGACTCCACCCCGGCGTCGAACAGGTCGGACTCGTCGGCGGCCAGTGCCGCGGCGTCGAAGCCGCCCAAACCGTAACTGTCGGCATCGACGAAGAAGGTGTACTCGGCCACGAGAGGAATGTAGGCGTTCGCGTTCGTCGATGTCTCGTTGGTGCTCGCTCCGGACACGGGCACTAACTTC
>CAEZTS010000026.1_pt1 | contig 12740 bp, 12 predicted proteins | sample 7264281 | NCBI WGS metagenome assembly CAEZTS01 (sample SAMEA6813810, study PRJEB35770) | freshwater metagenome | biome: Freshwater; feature: Freshwater reservoir; material: water | place: Czech Republic | collected 2017-08-18 | depth 0.5m m
CATCGAACTGTTGCGTCTCACCTGCACCGATCTGGTGGTGCACGAGGGCGCGGTCGACGCCCGCACCGAGCATCTGCCCAAGCCGGTCGTGATCGACGTCCGCCCCTCGCGCGTCGGTGCCTTGTTGGGCACTCAGTTCAGCGCCCAGGAAATCGTCTCGCTCATCGCCCCGTTGGGTTTCGTCGGTGCGTTGCACGGCGACACCATCTCGGTCACCGTCCCCACGTGGCGCCCCGACTGCACGCTCGAGGTCGACATCATCGAGGAAGTCGCGCGCCACTACGGCTACTCGCGCCTCGGGGCCACGGTTCCCAAGTCCACCCAACCCGGTGGGCTGTCGCCGGTGCAGCAACGTCGTCGTCGCGTTCGCGACGTCGTTCTGGGTCTGGGTGTGAGCGAGGCCATGCCGCACCCGTTCCTCACCGACGGCGACCTCGACCGCGCCGGGCTGTCGAACGAGGCCGTGCGCCTGCTGAATCCGTTGGCGGTGGGTGACGACGTGTTGCGCACCTCGTTGCGACCCGGGCTCTTGAAGGCCGTCGCGTTCAACGAATCGCACCGTCGTCCGGGGGTGGCGTTGTTCGAGGTCGGTCACGTGTATCCGCCGAGCGACGACGTGTTGCCGGCCGAGCACGAGGTGTTGGCGGTGGTGTTGACGGGTCGTGAGGCGCCGGCCGCGGTGGCCGTGTGGCGCGAGTTGGCCTCCGCTATGGGTTGGGGCGCGCGCCTCGACCAGTCCGTGGTGTCGGCGGGCCTGCATCCCACGCGTTCGGCCACGCTGTCGGCCGGTCGTGACGTGGTGGGCATCGTCGGTGAGGTTCACCCCGACGTTCTCGACGCCTACGGCATCTCCCAACGCGTGGCGGTCCTCGAAGTGAACCTCTCGTTGTTGCTGGCCTCCGAGCCCAAGGTGGCGCAGTGGAAGCCGACGAGTCGCTTCCCCTCCAGCGACATCGATCTGGCGTTCACCGTGCCGACCTCGGTGACGGCCGAGAAGATCGAGAAGTCGTTGCGACAGAACGCGGGCGCATTGTTGGTGGACATCGCGTTGTTCGACGTGTACCGAACCGACGCGTCGGCCGAGTCGCGTAGTTTGGCGTTCCGTCTGCGTTTGCAGGCCAACGACCGCACCCTCACCGACGCCGACGTGGCCGAGGTGCGCGACAAGTGCATCGCCGGCGCGAAGAAGCTCGGCGCTCAACTTCGTTAGTTCGTGTGGGGCCTCATGCGGAAGGCGTCGATCATGAATCGGCGGTACTCGTCGTCGGTGATGGCGTTGTCGTCCAACAGCGAGTTGTAGAACAGGTTGGAGTTCATCAACACCACGAACACCACGCGTCGGTCGAACGATTCCCCGGGGGCCAGACGTCGGTCGACGATGTCGCAGGCCTCCACCCAGCGGGGCCACACGGCTTGGGCGATCTCGGCCAGGCGATCGCGCAACCCCTTGTTCACGGTGGCCACGGCCAGGATCTGCGAACGCAACAACGACTCCTCACGAGCGGCCACCTTGCTGGGCAGGGGGAGGATGTCCACGATGTCGGGAACGGTGATGGAGGCCATCGACGACAGAGCGGCCAGCGATGCCTCGATGTTCTTGGTGGCGATCTCCTGGAAGATGAGCGCCAACACGTCGGCGAGCAAACCGTCGCGGTCGTCGAAATGTCGGTAGATCTGGGTGACCGAACAGTTGGCGCGTTTGGCCACGCGGGTGACACGGAGTCCCAGGATTCCGAAGGAGCGGATGTCCTCCAGCGCGCTGGCGCGAATGCGGTCGGGTAGCGATGTGGGTGAACCGAGGTCGGGGGACTGCGAGGACATCGCCATAAGTGTGCCGTACAAATCGGTGGCGACGTGTGAAATTGTTTTTCTGAATTCCCCGGTGCCTCGTCGAGGTGTCCGCGTCAGTTCAGCGACACGTCCGCAGGACAGTCGGCCAACCACGCCACCTCGCCGCGTTGACGCGCGAGCACGGTGCGCCACAGCCGTTCGGGTTCGTCGGTGAACACGTCACTGGCCAGAGCCGTCAGCACGATCCACGCACCCATCTCCAGTTCGCCGTCGAGTTGCTGCGGACCCCAACCGGCGTATCCGTGGAAGATGCGCACCTTGGTCGGCGTGGTCTCCATCGTGGAGGGATCCTCGTCGAGGTCGACGGGCTCGACGCACTCGACGGATTCGATCACCTGACCGTCGGGGGTGATGGTGGGCACCAGGCCCAGCCCGATCAGGGCCTGCGGATCGACGGGCCCGCCGCGGAACATGATGCGCGGGTCGATCAGGTGCGCCCACGCGTCGATCTCGATGTCCAGTGGCTCGCTGGGCCGGTTGATCACCAGACCCAACGCCCCGCCCTCGTTGTGGTCCAGCATGAACACCACGGAGCGGTCGAAGTTCGGGTCGCCCAACGGTGGGGCGGCCACCAGCAGTCGCCCACGGGTGGAGGGAAGGGAGAATCCCGAACTCACCCCGTCATGCTTCCACGGCGGGGTCCCCGACAGCTATCGTTGTATTCCCATACATGGTTCCGTATGATCATACGTATGGCCCCGTCAGACACATCCTCGCCGTTGTCGGTCACCCCTCGGCGCGCCGGCATCATCGGCGCCTCCGGCTACACCGGGGTGGAGCTGATGCGTCTCATCGCCGGTCACCCGGGCCTCGACCTGGTCATGGCCACCGGTGACACGCAGGCCGGAAGCCGTGTCGCGGACCTCTATCCCAGCGTCTCGGCGCGGTACCCGGACCTCGTGTTCGGCTCGTCCGATCTGGACACAGTGGTGTCGGCCGCCAACGGACTGGACGTGGTGTTCCTGGGTTTGCCGCACGAGGCCAGCATGGCCATCGCCCCCGCTCTCGTCGGCAAGGTCGGTTGCGTCGTCGACCTGTCGGCCGCGTTCCGTATGAAGGACGCGTCGGTGTACCCGACGTGGTACGGCTTCGAGCACGATCAGCCCGGGTTGTTGGCCGAGGCCGTGTACGGGTTGCCCGAATTGCACCGCGACGCATTGAAGGGTGCGCGCCTGGTGGCCACTCCCGGTTGCTACGTCACCGCGGCCACGTTGTGTCTCGCGCCGTTGGTTCGTCGCGGATTGGTGCGGAACTCGGGAATCATCGTCGACGCGGCCAGTGGCGCCTCCGGGGCCGGTCGCGCGCTGAAGCACGGCAGCTTGTTCGGATCGGTGAACGAGGACATGAACGCGTACGGGTTGCTCGATCACCGGCACACGCCCGAAATGCAGGATCAGATCGGAGCGCAGTTGTTGTTCACGCCGCACCTGGCGCCCATGAACCGCGGAATCCTCGCGACGTGTTACGCCACGCCGGCGTCGAGCACTTCCACCGACGACCTCCTGAACGCGCTCGCCGACTTCTACGTCGACGAGCCCTTCGTGGTGGTGTCCGAACGTTCGCCGTCCACCAAGGCCACGTTGGGATCGAACGCCGTGCACATCACCGCGCGACACGACGCGCGCACCAATCACGTCGTCGTCATCGGCGCTCTCGACAATCTCTGCAAAGGGGCGTCGGGTGGGGCGGTGCAGGCGGCCAACGTCGCCCTCGGTCTCCCCGAGACCGCGGGCCTGACCTCGATCGGGGTGTATCCGTGAACGTGAAATCCATCAATCCCGAGGTGCGGGCCTCCGTCCTCATCGAGGCCCTGCCGTACATCCGTCGGTTCGCCGGTAAGACGGTGGTCGTCAAGTACGGGGGCAACGCTCTGGCGGGAGCCACCGAATCCGACGCCCTGGCATTGTTCGCCGAGGACATCGTGTTGATGCGGCTCGTGGGTCTGAAGCCCGTCGTGGTGCACGGCGGCGGACCGCAGATCAGCGATCTCATGTCACGACTCGGCAAGGTCACCGAGTTCCGCGACGGCTTGCGGGTCACCGATTCCGAGACGGTCGACATCGCCCGCATGGTGCTGAGCGGACAGGTCAATCCCCAGATCGTCGCGGCCATCAACGTGCACGGACGCTTCGCCGTGGGTGTCAGCGGAGAGGACGCCTCGTTGATCACCGCCTCGGCGAAGAATCCCGACCTCGGATTCGTCGGCGAGGTCGACCGCATCAACCCGGGCATTCTCCATCGACTGCTCGACGACGAGTTCATCCCGGTCGTGGCCACCATCGGAACCGACGCCAGCGGTCAGGCGTACAACATCAACGCCGACACCGTGGCCGGCGCCATCGCCGAGGCGTTGGGGGCCGAGAAGTTGGTGTACCTCACCGACATCGAGGGTCTGCGACGCGTGGTGGACGACCCGAACAGCCTCATCCGTCAGACCAGCCCCGACGAACTGGACGATCTCATGGCCGACGGCACCATCGCCGGGGGGATGATCCCCAAGGTGGAGAGTTGCGTGCGCGCCGTGCGCGGGGGTGTTCGGCGGGCCCACATCCTCGACGGCCGCATTCCGCACGTTCTGTTGCTCGAGCTCTTCACCGACGCCGGCATCGGCACCATGGTCGAGAGCGCCTACAAGAAGGTCCCATCATGAGTTCTCACGCTTTCGACACCGCCGGACTCGACCGGTGTCCGTTCATGCCGGTGTTCGGCGCGCCGGCGGTCATGTTCGAGCGGGGGAGCGGAACCGAGCTGTTCGACTCGAACGGCAAGCGGTATCTGGATTTCCTGTCGGGCATCGCCGTGGTGTCGCTCGGACACGCGAATCCGGTCGTGGCGGCCGCCGTGAGCGAACAGATGAATCGGCTCGTCCACGTGAGCAACTTCTTCGCCAACGACGCGGCCACCTCGGCCGCCGTCGCGGTGAACACCTTGCTGCGCGAGGCCACCGGAGCCACCGGTCAGGTGTTCTTCTGCAACAGCGGCGCCGAAGCGAACGAGGCCGCCATCAAGTTGGCGCGCAAGTTCGGCGGTCGCGGGCGGCACGTGGTGGTCAGCGCGTTGGGGAGTTTTCACGGTCGCACCTTGGCCGCGCTGGCCGCCACCGGCCAGCCCGCCAAGCACGAACCGTTCCAGCCCATGCCCGACGGGTTTCGTCACGTGCCGTTCGGGGACCTCGACGCGTTGCGGGCGACGATCGATGCTTCGTGCGCGGCCGTGCTCATCGAGACGGTCCAGGGTGAGGGCGGCGTCATTCCTGCCTCCGCGGAGTATCTGCGGGGTATTCGGCAACTGTGCGACGAGCGCGGAATGCTGATGATGATCGACGAGGTGCAGACCGGCTTCGCGCGCACCGGTGAGTGGTTCGGTTTCCAGCACGCCGGCATCGTCCCCGACGTCGTCACCATGGCCAAGGCCATGGGCAACGGTTTCCCCGTGGGAGCGTGTTGGGCCCGCACCGAGGTGGCGGCGGTCTTCCAGCCGGGCGATCACGGCAGCACCTACAGCGGAACGGCCATCGCCGGTGCCGCGGTGAACGCGGTCATCTCCGAGATGCGGCGGCTCGACGCGCCCGCCATGGCGCGCACCAAGGGTGAACATCTGGCGTCCGCACTCGAGAAGTTGGACGGCGTGGTCGCCGTGCGGGGCCAGGGACTGTTGCGGGCCGCCGATCTCGGCGCCCGTGACGCCAAGGCCGTTTACGTGGAGATGTTGAACCGCGGAGTCGTCATCAACGCGGTGAACGCCAACTCGTTGCGACTCGCCCCGCCGTTGACCGTGTCCATCGCCGAGATCGACGAGATGGTGTCCGTGCTGGACGCCGTCCTCGCCGACGGAATCGGAGTCACCTCATGAGCATTCGCAGCCTGTTGAACGTCACCGACCTGAGCGTCGACGAACTGGCGACGGTGTTGAAATTGTCGCAACGCGAACCGGCCTCGCTCGGTCGACCCCTGGCGTCGTCCTCCGGTCTGCCCCTCGGTGCGGCTCTCATCTTCGAGAAGCCGTCCAACCGCACCCGGCACAGCATGGAAATGGCCGTGGTGCAGTTGGGAGGACATCCCGTGTACACGCGCGGTGAGGAGGTCGGCTTCGACACCCGCGAACCGGTCGAGGACATCGGTCGCATCCTCAGCGGTTACCACGGCATCGTCGCCGCCCGGGTCTTCTCGCATTCGGTCGTCGAGCGCCTGCGGGCCTCGTGTTCGGTGCCGGTCGTGAACATGTTGTCGGACGTGTCACATCCGTTGCAGGGTCTGGCCGACGCCCTCACGATGGTGAACGAGTTCGGCGTCCTCGCCGGTCGTACCGTCGCCTACGTGGGCGACTACAACAACGTGGCCCGCTCGCTCGGCGAGGTGTGCGTGATGTCGGGCGCGCACTATCGCTTGGCGTGTCCCGTCGGTTATGACGCATCGGATGACGAGTTGGCGCGACTTTCGTCGCTCGGAGCGGGTTCGGTCGAACAATCCACCGACCCCGTCGTCGCCGTTCGCGGAGCCCACGCAGTGCACACCGACACCTGGGTGTCCATGGGGCAGGAGGCCGAGAAGGCCGAAAGGCTGGGAATCTTCGGCGCCTACACCGTGACCGAGTCGCTCATGTCGCGGGCATCGGGCGATGCCGTCTTCATGCACTGCCTGCCGGCCTATCGCGGTTACGAGGTGGAAGCCTCCGTCATCGACGGCGCCGCCAGTCGGGTGATCGAGCAAGGCCACAACCGACTCCATTCCGCGCGCGGCGCGATGGCCTTCTTGTTGGGGGTGAAGTGATGTCATCCAAGGCCCATCGGCAGCAGTTGATCGCCTCGCTCATCGCCAAGTACGCCGTCACCAATCAGCCCCAACTCGTCGACCTGTTGGCGCAGGACGGGGTGACCGCCACGCAGGCCACCGTCTCTCGGGATCTCGAGGATCTGGGTGCGGTGAAGGTGCGCGTGCCCGGTGGCGACACCGTGTACGCCATCCCCGAGTTCGCGCCGGCGCGGCTGGCCCCCGAGGATCAACTGCGACGGGTGATGGGCGAGTGGGTCGCCGAGGTCACCCACAGCGGGCCGATGGTGGTGGTGCGCACGCCGCCGGGTTGTGCCCACGTGGTGGCATCGGCGCTCGATCGCAGTGGCATGCCCGAGATCGTGGGAACGGTCGCCGGCGACGACACCATCTTCTGCGTGGCCGCCGAACACTTCGGCGGTGTGAACCTGGCCGCCATTCTGCGTGATCTGGCCGGTCTCAAGCCGACGACGTCGGGAGGAACGAAGTGAACCAGGACGATTCCAAGACGCTGTGGCACGGTCGGTTCGCCGGCGGGCCCGCCGACGAGTTGATGGCGTACACGGTCAGCCTTCCGTTCGACCGCCGCTTGTGGCGCGACGACATCGCGTGCTCGCGGGCGCACGTCACCGGACTCGCGCACGTGGGCATCTTGACCGTCGCCGAACGCGACGCCGTGTTGACGGCCCTCGCCACCGTCGAGTCCGAGATGGCCGACGACACCTTCGTGTTCGCGAGCGGCGACGAGGACATCCACACCGCCGTGGAGCGTCGGGTCACCGAGATCTGCGGTGCCCCCGGCGCGAAGTTGCACACCGGTCGCAGCCGCAACGATCAATCGGTCACGGGTTTGCGGCTCTGGTGCAAGCGCGAGGTGCCACTGGTGGCCGCGCGCATCGTGGCGCTGCAGGAGGTTCTGCTGGATCGGGCCCGCGAGGCCGGAGTGGGGGACGACGCCGTCTATCTGCCCGGGTACACGCACGTGCAACGGGCCCAACCGGTGCTGTTGGCTCATCATCTGCTGGCTCACGGGTGGGCGTTCGGTCGCGACATCGAGCGACTGCTCGACGCTCTCGAGCGCGCCGACGTGTCGCCGTTGGGCGCGGGCGCGTTGGCGGGTTCGTCGTTGCCCCTCGACCCGGATTTCACCGCGCGCGAGCTGGGTTTCGCGCGGGCCTTCGACAACTCGCTCGACGCGGTCAGCGATCGTGACTTCGTGGCCGAGATCCTGTTCGCGTTGTCGTTGGTGGCCGTCCACCTCTCGCGCATCGGCGAGGAGTGGGTGCTGTGGACCAGTGACGAGTTCGGCTTCGCGGTGCTCGACGACGCGTACGCCACCGGTTCGTCCATGCTCCCGCAGAAGAAGAACGCCGACATCGCCGAGTTGGCCCGGGGCAAGGCGGGTCGCGTCATCGGTGATCTGACCGGACTGCTCACCACGCTCAAGGGTCTGCCGCTGGCCTACAACCGTGATCTGCAGGAGGACAAAGAGCCGCTGTTCGACGCCGTGGATCAGGTGTCGTTGGCGTTGTCGGCGTTGGCGGGCATGATCGCCACGGCGCGCTTCGTGCCCGAACGAATGCGCAGTGCCGCCGACGCACCCACCATGGCCGCCACCGATCTGGCCGAGTACCTCGTGCGCGCGGGAACGCCGTTCCGTGACGCGCATGCCGTCGTCGGAGCGTTGGTGCGTCGTTCGCTCGCGGGCGAGGGCGCACTGGTCGATCTGGTTCGGGACGAACCGCTTCTCGGTCCCGAGGCGGCCGCATTGGTGGCGCCCGGTGTCGGGGTTCGAATGCGCACCACGCCCGGCGGTGCGGGTCCGCGCCCGGTGGCGGTGCAGATCGAGACCTTCGAGTCGGCGCTCCAGCAGTGGAAGCAGGCGATCGGATGAACACCCGTCTGTTCGGTGAGGTTCTGGTGACGATGCTCGTCATCCTCGACCCACCCGGCAACGTGCCCATCTTCCTCGCGGTCACACGTCAGCTGTCGAACAAGGAGAGACACCGCGCCGCGTTCCTCGCGGTGGGCACCGCGTTCCTGGTGATCTCGTTGTTCGCCATCGGTGGCCAGACCATTCTCGATTACCTGCACGTGTCGGTGCCCGCATTGCAGGCTGCCGGTGGACTGCTGTTGCTGTTGGTGGCGTTGCAGTTGCTCTACGGCAAAGGTGGCGAGGACGGCTACGTCGAGGCCACACCGGAGCAGCGCACGTCGATCGCCCTGGTGCCGCTGGGCACTCCGCTCCTCGCGGGTCCCGGGGCCATCGTGGCCACCATCGTCTTCTTCAGTCGGGCCGACGGTGCCGGCGAGTGGTTCACCGTGGTGGGAGGAACGGCGGTCGCACTGTTCATCTCACTGTTGGCTCTTCGCTTCAGTGGCATCGTCCAGCGCATCGTGCGTCCCACGGGCGTGTTGTTGCTGGCCCGCGTGGCCGGAATGATCCTGGCCTCGGTGGCCGTGCAGATGATCGCCGACGCCGTGACCGAGTTCGTGCGCGCCGGCGCGGAGAAGATGTAGCCGTGCCGTACCGACAGTCCATCCGGGTCCGCTACGGCGAGTGCGACATGCAGCGCGTGGTGTTCAACGCCAACTATTTCGTCTACTGCGACGACGTGGTGGACTCCTGGACGCGCGTGGCCCTGGCCGACGAGTTGAGAGCGGCGGGCAGCAGCACCGACCTGCACGCCATCGGCTTCGACTTCATGTTGAAGAACACCAATCTCACCTGGCACGCGCCGGTGAGATTCGGCGACACCATCGACATGACCGCGTCGGTCTCGCGTTGGGGAAACAGCAGTTTCGACGTGAGCATCAACGGAAGCGTCGGCGGGGAATCCCGGTTCGACGCGGTCATCACCTACGTCAGCATCGACCCCGTGTCGCAACGACCGGCCCCGGTTCCCGACGTCGTGAAGGTCGCGCTCGAGCGTTAGGCGCCCCAGTTCACCCAGTGGCCGTGGGGATGCGTGGTCGCGAGTCGCCGCACCGATCGCCGGCCCCCGCGCCAGGTGACGAGGGTGATGACGGTGATCAGTTCGTCGGAGTCGGCGTGTCCCGGAAGTTCGGGCGTCTCCTTCGGACTCTCGGCGATCACCCAACTCAGGTCCGACGATCCTCCGATGCGATCGAGCACGCCGACGAACTCGGATCGGCGTTCGGGGGAGAGGTAGTTCAGGACCCAACTGGTGGTCACCACCGGGTGGCCGTGATCCCGGGCGCGCTCGACGCCCCCGGCGACGGAGTCGACCGCGTCACCCTTCTCCACGCGGATGTCGTGAACGCGCGCGAGCGCCACCGCCGAACGCAAACGCGCGAAACGCCCCACCTGGTCGGGCCAGACGCAGGCCTCGAGCCAGCGAACCTCTTCGTCGTCACGAACGTCGATGGGTGACGCGTCGATGCCGAGGGACCAGGCGACCTCGGGTGCGCGACGCGGAAGCGGCGGTTCGCCACGAACGTCGCAGTCGATCGTCAACGGTGAATCGGAAGCGATCACACCTCCGGGCCGGACGTCGTATCCGATGTGCGGCGCCAGCAACGTGAGTCCGGCACTGCTGCCAATGTCGACGCGGGCGAGTGATCCGACCTCGTCGTTCAGTATCGCCAGCGGGAAGAGGAACCAGTTGCACCGGCCGATCTCGTTGGTTTGCGTGGAACGCGTTGCCAGCAGTTCCCTCATCGGTTCCGGGCGTGACAGCACGAAGTCGACGAAGTGGTCCGTGACGTCCCCCTCGGGATTCGCCCGATCGAAGTTGGGGTAGTGGCCGGCGAGAGGGTGACTCGGCTCGGCGAGCAGCAGATGGTGCGCGCTGGCGAACAACAACACCGGGACTCGTTGGGTCTCCGGAGTGACCGACATCAGGTCCAGCACATTCGGTTCGCGGGAGACCCGTTCGGCGATGCGTGCGTACAACGGAGCACCCACCTCGAACGCCCGGGCGAACTCTGCGAATCGTCGCGCGAGGTCGTCCACGAGTCGACTATAGGTGGATCGTGTCGTCGCGGAAAAGAGACCCGACCACGAAATGAAACCCGACTCGGGTGCGGATTCTTGCGAGAATGCGGGGGATGACTTCGATCGACCTCCTCGCAGATCTCGATGCCCGTGGACTGATCCACGACTCGACCGACCGCTCCGCTCTGGGCGCGCGACTGGCCGAGGGACCGATCTCCGTGTACGTCGGTTTCGATCCCACCGCCGATTCGTTGCACGCCGGCAACCTCCTCGGTCAGGTGATGTTGCGTCGTTTCCAGTTGGCGGGACACAACCCGGTGGTGTTGGCCGGCGGGGCCACGGGCATGGTCGGAGATCCCGGTGGGCGAAGTGAGGAGCGCAACCTGCTCGATCGGGAGACGCTCGCCCACAACGTGCGTTGCGTGAAGTCGCAATTGGAACGCATCCTCGACTTCGACGGCCCGCACGCCGCGCGTCTCGTCGACAACGCGGATTGGACCGCACCCATGAGTGCTCTCGAGTTCCTGCGCGACGTCGGCAAGCACTTCACCGTGAACCAGATGGTCGCCAAGGAATCGGTGCGCGCCCGCATGGAGAGCGAGAACGGCATCAGCTACACCGAGTTCAGTTACATGTTGTTGCAGGCGAACGACTTCCGCCATCTGTGCGAACACGAGGGTGTGGAGATGCAAATGGGCGGATCGGACCAGTGGGGCAACATCACCGCCGGGACCGACCTCATTCGCCGTCGACTCGCGCGCACCGCGTACGGACTCACGTGGCCCTTGCTCACGCGCAGCGACGGACAGAAGATGGGCAAGTCGGTGCACGGCGCGTTGTGGCTCGATCCGAACAAGACGAGTCCGTATCAATTCCGTCAGTATTGGATCCAGTTGCCCGACGAGGATGTGGAGCGCTTCCTTCTGCAACTCACGCTTCGTTCCGTCGACGAGATTCGCGCGCTCGTCGCCGAACACACCTCCGACCCCGGTCGTCGTGTCGCGCAACGCGCGTTGGCGCACGACGTGACCGCGTTGGTTCACGGTGAGGCCGCCGAGGCCGCGGCCGCCGAGGCCGCCGGCGTGTTGTTCGGGGGAGACCCCACCGTGGCGTCGGCCGACGCGCTCGGTGTGGTGGCCCGCGAGGTGCCCGCGACCGTCATGTCGCGGTCCGGTCTGGACGATCTGGTGGCGATCCTGAACCAGACCGGGCTGGCCTCGTCCAACGGCGATGCCCGCCGCGGGCTGCAGCAAAAGGCCTTCCGGGCCAACGGACGCCCGCTCGAGGCGGAAAACTCCTTGTCGGAGGTGGGTTTGCTGCACGGCCGCTATATCCTGCTGCGCAAAGGCAAGACGAACTTCCACCTGCTGGACGTCACCGACTAGCCCCTCGGGAAATTTCTCCAAGAAGTTTGCCCGGCGGGTTGATGGTGCCCGGCATGGTCGCTAGATTTGCCCCTCGCCCCCAAAGGCCGTTCGCGGCCGAACGGGGCAACTGGCACCAACATGCTGGTCCCCGGGTTCGTCCCGCGGCCGGAATGCGTGCCCGAGCCACGGCTCCTTGAAAACGGAAGAGAAGACTGAACGCCAGTGCGGGCAGTCATTCGGAGGGTGTGGCTTTGCCATTCCCGACGGAGAGGCTGTCTGTCAATTCACCATGGTCGAGCGATCGATCGTGGAACAAAAACAAATCGTCGAGCTTGTCTCGACAGAGCGGATCGCAGTTCGGCACACCTGGGCTATTCCCCCGGGTGGAATTGCGCTCTAACTCAATGAACGCAGTCGTTTCGTGAGCAATCGCGAGATGGCGAGTTCTTGACGGAGAGTTTGATCCTGGCTCAGGACGAACGCTGGCGGCGTGCTTAACACATGCAAGTCGAACGAGGTCCATGCAGTAGCAATACTGCGGAAGACCTAGTGGCGAACGGGTGAGTATCACGTGAGAAACCAACCCCGGTCTTTGGGATAACAGTTGGAAACGACTGCTAATACCGAATGCCGTCGTTGCCTCGCATGGGGCGATGACGAAAGGGCTACCGGATCGGGACGGTCTCGCGGCCTATCAGCTTGTTGGGGAGGTAACGGCTCACCAAGGCTTCGACGGGTAGCTGGTCTGAGAGGATGATCAGCCACACTGGGACTGAGACACGGCCCAGACTCCTA
>CAEZTS010000027.1_pt1 | contig 12714 bp, 9 predicted proteins | sample 7264281 | NCBI WGS metagenome assembly CAEZTS01 (sample SAMEA6813810, study PRJEB35770) | freshwater metagenome | biome: Freshwater; feature: Freshwater reservoir; material: water | place: Czech Republic | collected 2017-08-18 | depth 0.5m m
ATCGGTCGCGCGCGTGTGCGATGACTCACCATTGGCTACTGACAATAGCCGTGCCAAAACGCGATCTGGGTCCTCGAATGAGCCGTACACCGGCACATTCGGGACCCAGATCGGGATGGATGGGTGTCAGCTGCAGCCGGAGGTGCTGCCGCACGACGGGCAGGCGTGGCAGGAACCGGCGCGGTTCATCTGCACACCACACTGCATGCACATCGGCGCATCGCTGTGCTTCTGACCCGGGCGCTTCATCTCGGCCGAGATGTCGCTCACCGGAGCCGTGGGCGCGATGCCCAGTTCCATCTGGGTGACCAACTCTTCCACCGAGGGGATGCTCTTGGGATCGGCGGCCACCTCGGTGCCCTGGGTCGACTGGATGGCCGACTCCTCGACGCCGGGCAGCGTGGGCTGCAGGCGCTCGTCGATGGAGAAGATGCCCAGTTCCTCGCGCTCCTCGTAGGTCATGTACTCGAGCGCGAGACGACGGAACAGGTAATCCATGATGGACGCCGCGAAGCGGATGTCCGGATCGTCGGTCATGCCGGCCGGCTCGAAGCGCATGTTCACGAAGGCCTCGACGAAGGCCCGCATGGGCACGCCGTACTGCAGGCCGTAGCTGATGCTCTTGGCGAACGCGTCCATGATGCCCGAGAGGGTGGAACCCTGCTTCGACACCGTGAGGAACACTTCACCGGGACGACCGTCCTCGTACTCGCCGATGGTGGCGAAGCCCTTGCAGTCGGCCACGCGGAACTCGAACGTGCGACCACGGCGGCTGCGGGGCAGCTTCTGGCGCACCGGCTTGGTGACGACCTTCTCGACGATCCTTTCGACCACGGCCGACGCGGTGGCCGCCGGAGCGTCCGACTTGTCGTCGTCCTTCTTGGCCGTCGAGAGCGGCTGGCCCACCTTGCAGTTGTCGCGGTAGATGGCCACGGCCTTCAAGCCGAGTTCCCACGACAGCATGTGCAGGGCCTCGATGTCCTCGATGCTGGCCTCCTCGGGCATGTTCACCGTCTTGGAGATGGCGCCCGAGATGAACGGCTGCACCGCACCCATCATGCGCACGTGACCCTCGTAGTGGATGGTGTTGTCACCCATGGAGCAGGCGAAGATCGCCACGTGCTCGGCCTTCAGGTGCGGGGCGCCCAGGATGGACTTCTCGGTGTCGATGTAGGCGATGATGTCGTCCACCTGCTGGGGGTTGTAACCCACCTTGCGCAAGGCGCGCGGGATGGTCTCGTTGACGATGACCATGTTGCCGCCACCCACGAGCTTCTTCATCTTCACCAGACCGAGGTCGGGCTCGATGCCGGTGGTGTCGCAGTCCATCATGAGGCCGATGGTGCCGGTGGGCGCGAGCACGGTGGCCTGCGCGTTGCGCACGCCGTACTCCTCACCGTCGCGCACGGCCGACTCCCAGGACTCCTGACCGGCGCGCAACAGGGCCGCCGGCACGATGGACTCGTCGGCGATCTCGTAGCTGGCGTCACGGTGCATGCGCAGCACGTTGAGCATATGGCGCTCGTTCTCGGCGAAACCGGCGAAGGGTCCCATGCGGCTGGCGGTACGGGCGCTGGTGGCGTAGGCGTGGCCGGTCATGAGGCTGGTGAGCGCGGCGGCCCACGCGCGACCCTCGAGCGAGTCGTAGGGCAGACCGAGCGCCATCAACAACGCACCGAGGTTCGCGTAGCCCAAGCCGAGCTGGCGGAACTTGCGGCTGTTCTCACCGATCTTCTCGGTCGGGTAGTCGGCGCGACCCACCAGGATCTCCTGGGCGGTGAACATGGTCTCGATGGTGTGCTTGTACGCGTCGAGGTCGAAGTTGCCTTCCTCGTCGAGGTACTTGAGCAGGTTGATGGAGGCCAGGTTGCACGCCGAGTTGTCGATGTGCATGTACTCCGAGCACGGGTTCGAACCGTTGATACGGCCGGTCGCGTGCGCGGTGTGCCACTTGTTGATGGTGGTGTCGAACTGCAGACCGGGGTCGGCGCACTCCCACGAGGCGGTGGCGATCTGACGCCACAAATCGCGCGCGCGCACGGTGCGCACGGGCTCACCGGTGGTGACGGCGCGGAACGTCCAGTCGGTGTCGTCCTTGACGGCCTGCATGAAGTCGTCGGTGACGCGCACGGAGTTGTTGGCGTTCTGGTACTGGATGCTGAACGCATCGGCGCCGTCGAGGTCCATGTCGAAGCCGTTGTCGCGCAACACACGCGCCTTGCGCTCTTCCTTGGCCTTGCACCAGATGAACTCCTCGATGTCGGGGTGATCGACGTTGAGGATGACCATCTTGGCGGCGCGACGGGTCTTGCCACCCGACTTGATGGTGCCGGCCGAGGCGTCGGCACCACGCATGAACGACACCGGACCCGAGGCCGTGCCGCCACCCTGCAGCAGTTCGGCGCTGGAGCGGATCTTGGACAGGTTGATGCCCGAACCCGAACCGCCCTTGAAGATGACGCCTTCCTCGCGGTACCAGTTCAAGATGGCGTCCATCTTGTCCTCGACGGCCAGGATGAAGCAGGCGCTGGCCTGCTGGGGCACGCCCTTGACGCCGATGTTGAACCACACCGGGCTGTTGAACGCCGCGCGCTGGGTGACGAGGATGAACTTCAGTTCGTCACGGAAGTTGTCGGCCTCGGCGTCGTCCACGAAGTAACCGCCCTCGCGACCCCAGGTGGTGATGGTGTCGGCCACGCGGTCGATCACCTGACGCAGCGACGACTCGCGCTCGTCGGTGCCCGGGGTGCCACGGAAGTACTTCTGAGCCACGATGTTGGTGGCGTTCAGCGACCACGTGACGGGGAACTCCACTCCCAGCTGCTCGAAGGCGACCGAGCCGTCCTTCCAGTTGGAGATGCGGGCGTCACGCTTCTCCCAGACCACCTGGTCGTACGGGTGCACACCGGGGGTGGTGAAGTGACGGCGGATGCCGATGGCGAGGCGGTCCGGTGCGAGTGACATGGGATTCTCCTGATTCTGTGAACGATGCGGTAACGGCTGGGTAACGAAAAGTGTCGGGAAGATGGTTCCGACCCGAGCCGATGACCCCCGTGGAGGGGTCGCCGGAGCGGGCCGGAAGGTCTGCTATGAGCACAAGATGTGGTGTCTACGGTCCCCCACCGCTCTTTCCACCACAAGTTGTAGTGAGATTACAGCAGTGTAGTTACGTGCTTGTCAACGATTGTCGCGTCATGCCTGCTAGCGGGGGTGAAATTCGACCCTCGACAAGCAGTGGAGGCGGTACGACCGCGCAGGTTCAGGATCTGTGAGGTTCCCAAGCTGCCCCGCACACACGCTCTGCGAGCCACTCGCCACACTGCCGTACCGCCTCCGACTTGGGGAGCAGAGTAGGCCGGTCGTCCTGTGGAGAACGAGAGGATAACCCTGTGAATTCTGGGCTTTTATCAGGGGAAAACCCTGTGAATGGGGTGTGTGGAAGCCTGTGGGAAACCCTCGCTGTGCGCCCCATCGGAGCGGCACCTCACTGAGCAGGGGCGATGTGGACGGGGATGCCGTTCAGGACCGAGGTACCCGACAACGGGTCCAGGGCCCGATCATCACTGAGGACGTTCGAGTTCACCCCGGCGCGGGCCGCGGCCACGCCCATCCTGATGCCGGGCGACGAATGACCCCATCCGTGGGGCAGGCTCACCACTCCGGGGCGGATGTCCGTCGTGATCTCGACCGGTGCCACCACCGACCCGACGCGCGACGAGATCGTTGCAAGTGCATCATTCTGCAAGCCGAGTCGATCCGCGTCGATCGGGTGCATCTGCAACGAACAACTCATCGAACCTTTCATGAGCACGCCGATGTTGTGCATCCACGAATTGTTGGACTTCAGATGACGACGCCCCACCAACACCATCGATCGCGCGTTCAACTCGTCGATGGCGCCGCGCAAGCGCGCCACGTCGGCGATCAACGGTTCGGGCGCCAACTCCACCTTGCCCGTTCGCGTGCGCAACGCGTCGGGCAGACGCTCACCGAGTGCGCCGAAGTCGACTCCGTGCGGATTCGCGAGCAACAGATCGAGACTCGCGCCACCGGGATTCACACCGAAGGCCGCGCCGTACGGGCCCGTTTGCAACATCAGATCCAACATCCGCGCGGGTCCCCGTCGGCCCGACGCGTCGAGAGCCGCGCGAATCTCGGCGGCGTCGCGACCGTGAACCGGAGACGACGCGTCCGACACCGCGGACCGGATGAGGCTCTCGATCCCCTGATCGTCGGCCACGGATGCGTCGACCTCGGGACCGAGTCCCGCGGCGATCAAACCGAGCTTGGCCAGGATCTCCCATTCGTCGGGCTGACCCTCGTCGCGCGCGAGCACCGCCTCGCTGTAGTTGGCCACGTTGCGCACGGCGTACTGCAACAGGAACACGTCGTAATGATCGCGTTGCAATTGAGAAGGCGGGGGAAGGATCACGTCGGCGTGACGCGTGGTCTCGTTCAGATAAATGTCGACGCTGATCATCAACTCCAACCGCGACAACGCCGCGTCCAACTGGTTCGAATGCGGCGTCGACAACACCGGGTTGCCCGCCACGGTGATGAGGGCACGGATGGAGTCGTCACCGGCCTCGGTGATCTCCTCGGCCAACGCCGCCGCCGGGTACTCCCCCATCACCTCGGGATAACCGGACACCTTGGTCTGCCCGCCTCCACGACCGATGCGAAAGCCCGAGCCCTTGCCACCGGTTCCCTTGGTGGTGGGACTACCGAGCGCCGGCTTGGTGAACATCACGCCGCCCGGGCGATCCAGATTCCCCGTCAGGGTGTTCACCACGTCGATGAGCCAACTGGCGGTGGTACCGAACTCGGTGGTGGTGGTTCCGATGCGTCCGTACACGGCCGCCGACGGTGCGTCGGCCAACTCGTGGGCGATGCGGCGAATCACGTCGGCGTCGATTCCGGTGGCGGCCGACACCACCTCGGGGGCGAAGTCCGCGCTGGCCACCCTCATCTCGTCGACACCGTCCACCAGCGAAGTCAAACGCTCGGGCACCCGCACGAGACCGTCGGCGAACAACACGTTCACGATCGACATCAGGAACAAGGCATCGGATCCCGGGCGAATCGCCAGCCACTCGTCGGACTCCTCGGCGGTCTTGGTGCGACGCGGGTCGACCACCACCACCTTTCCACCCCGCTCCCGAATGGCTTGCAAGCGCCCCGGAAAGTCGGGGGCGGTGCACAGACTGCCGTTCGACGCGTACGGGTTCGCTCCCAACATCAGCAGGTAGTCGGTGCGATCCAGATCGGGGACCGTGACGCTGGCACCGGTGCCGAACAAGTAACCGCTGGCCACTTGCTTGGGCAACTGATCCACCGTGGAAGCGCTGAAGCGGTTGTGCGTACCCAGACCGATCAACATCGAGCGGTTGTAGAGCATGGCCGACAACGAATGCGCGCTCGGATTACCCAGGTACACCGCCACGGCTTCACGACCATGACGTTCGATCAGATCCTGCAGGCGTCCGGCCACCTCGGCCCACGCCTCGTCCCACTCCACTTCCACGTGCACGCCGTCGCGCTTCACCAGCGGTTTGCGCAAACGATCCGGATCCTCGTGGAGTTGCTTGAGCGCGGACCCCTTCGGACAGATGAAGCCGTGCGAGAAGACGTCGTCCATGTCGCCACGGATGCGTCCCACCGATTCGCCACGATCGGTGATGTGCACCGTGATCTCGAGGCCGCATCCGGCCTCACAGAGCGGACAGGTGCGATACGCGGTGCGCGTGCTGTCGGAACGGGGAACGGTGGTGTCGGTCACGTCCCGACTTTAGGTCGCCCCTGACGGGTCAGACCACGGGCGACTTGTCCAGCAACGCCGCTTCGCGCCGGAAGTCCTCGGCGGCGTCGAAGTTCTTGTAGACGCTGGCGAAACGCAGGTACGCCACCTCGTCGAGGGCCCGAAGCCGGTCGAGCACCGCCAGACCGATACGGGTGGAGGGGATGTCGCCCCCGATCTGGCGTAGCTCTTCTTCCACCGAATCCGCCAGGGCGTTGATGGCGTCCTCGTCGATGGGGCGGCCCTTGCTGGCCGCCCGTACTCCGGAGGTCACCTTCACCCGATCGAACGGCTCACGACCGCCGTTGGTCTTGGCCACCATCAGAGGCACCTCGTCGACCCGCTCGAACGTGGTGAAACGATGACTGCAGGCCGGGCATTCGCGACGACGACGAATCGCCGCCCCTTCTTCGGCCATGCGCGAATCGACCACCTTGGTGTCCTCGTGGCGGCACATCACGCAACGCATGACGATCACAGTACCCGTCATGGTGGGGACGCGTTCGGTGTTCGGACGAACAAATCCGTGGCCGACGGGTGGCACGTCAGCTTTCGGGAATCACCAAACGCTGTCCGACGGAGATGGATGCTCCCCCGTTGATGTCGACGAGTTCGTCGACGAAGGAGCCGATGTTGCCATCGGTGAGCGAGGATGCGATGGACCACAGCGTGTCGCCGGGTCGCACCACGTAGAAGCCCGCACCTTGCCCGTAGACCGACGGATCGATCACGGCAACGGTGGGGCTGCCAACCGACAGAGGCGTCACCGTGGGGATGGAGGCAGTCGCATCCCCACGGCTCGCCAGGGCACGGACGCCGAGGCAGGCGGCGGCCGCGACACTGAGTCCGATGAGCGCCACCATCAATCGGCGGCGCAGGTACACCTCATGGGCCTCCCGGCGACGACCCGCGGCGGGGGTGATGTCACGGGAGTGGATCTCGATCACGTAGCGGGGGTCAAGGGCCAGGGCCATGGGAGTCGTCCTTTTTGATCGGTGTTGGTCGGTGGGTGTGGTTCGGGTGTGTTGCGTCGGTTGTGGCGTCGGTCGTGTTCTCGACCTGTTCTCACCATGCCAACGGGGTGTGGCAGGGTTTCAAACAGGTGTTCGCAACACCGGTGTTGTTGAGAACACCTGTTCGCTTGATCGCACACTATGGAGAACACCTGTTCGGTGTCAACCCTTCCCTGCTCCGGGGCCCAAAATGACCTCGTGAGCAGGCACACTACGAACAGGTGTTTGACTCCGCGGGCGAACACCCGTACGATGGGCGACATGACCGACGCCCGCAAGAGCTCCTCCACCTCGTCCGCCCTCACCGCCCGTCAGCGCGGCATCCTGGAATGCATCGAATCCAGCATGGCCACCCGGGGGTTCCCGCCGTCGGTGCGCGAAATCGGCGAGGCCGTGGGCCTCACCTCACCGTCCACCGTGCACAACCACCTCAGCACCTTGCAGAAGTTGGGCTTCCTCGAGCGCGACCCCAACCTGCCCCGCGCCATCAAGGTGTGTTGGGACCGCAACAGTGGCGCCAAGATCGAACGCGCCCGTGTGCACCACGTTCCGTTGGTCGGCGACGTGGCCGCCGGCACCGACGTGTTGGCCCAGCAGAACGTCGAGGACCTGTTGCCGCTTCCCGCGGACTTCACCGGCGACGGCGAACTGTTCATGTTGCGCGTGCGCGGCGAATCAATGATCGAGGCCGGCATTCTCGACGGTGACTACGTCGTCGCGCGTCAGCAGGCGTCGGCCGACAACGGCGACATCGTGGTGGCCGGCATCCCCGGCGACGAAGCCACCGTCAAGACCTTCAGCCGTCGCGGTCACACCATCATTCTGAAGCCGGCCAACGAGCGCCTCTCCCCCATGGAGTTCGACGCCGACGATGTCCGTATCTTCGGCAAGGTCGTCACCGTTCTGCGCCGACTCTGAGCGGGTCTCCGATCACGGACCGTCCGTGACGGCGACCTCGACACCTCTGCGCCTCACGAACGCGGGGCTCGGTCCTCCGGACGAGGTGGCGCCCAGGTCAACGACGGCTCGTCGGACCCCGATCCGTACATCACCACCGGACCCGTGGTCGTGGGGCGTCGGCGTCGTCGCACCGTTGCGATGAGGGCCACGGCCATCATCAACAGGCCCACCAACACGCCCACCACCGCGATCAGAACCAACCGGTTCTTCTCGACGGCGGCGTCGACACCCACCGTCACCACCGCCGACTGCGTCGCCGATCGCACTTCGATCACGTATCGACCCGGCTCGGCGGCCTCGAAGCTGCTGATGGATCGCCCCACGCCCGACGGCGTGCTGTACGACACCGTGTCATCGGATGTCTGCTCGACCACGTCACCGGCACGATCGAGGATGGTCACGTCCACATCGGGCGCGCTGTCCGTGTTGTACGAGCGCGAATCGTTGTCGCATCCGTCGATGGAATCGACCCGACCCTTGGTCTCCACGTAGACGAAGTAGGTGCCCGACGCCGACACGTTCACCGTGGTGGCGCACCCGGCCGGCACGCGCACGAGGTCGGCCACCAACCGATCGTTCTGTTCCACACCGCGCATGGCCACCACGAAGGCCGCCACGGTGATCACGATGCCGAGCAACCACAACAGCGCGTTCGCCCGCGCGCGCATCACCGGACTCCGAGCCGTGTCGCCACGCGTTCGATGGTCTCGTCGGTCTGCACCACTGCCACGCGCACGAACCCGGCGCCGGCCGAGCCGTACAGATCGCCGGGGCTCACCAAGGCGCCACCCTCGCGGGCCAGGCGCTCGGTGAAGGCCCACGCATCGTCCACCGGAAACCACAGGTAGAAGCCGCCGTCGGGAAGTGGCACGTCGATGCCCGACCACGTCGACAGGATCTGCGACATGCGTCGAAGCCGCGCCTGATAGCGCTCGCGCTGCTCGGCCACGTGCGCGTCGTCGTTCAATGCCGCCACCGCGGCCGCTTGGGCCGGGCCGGGCACCATCATGCCCACGTGCTTGCGCACCTCACCGAGGTAGTGGACGAGGCCCGGGTCACCGGCGTAGGCACCCACCCGCAGACCGGCCAGGTTCGAACGCTTCGACAGCGAGTGGACCGCGATCACTCCCTCGGAACCGTGCTGCAGGATCGAGCGGGCCGGCGAGGCCCAGGTGAATTCGGCGTAGCACTCGTCGCTGAACACGGGCACCCCGCGCGACCGACCCCAGTCGGCGGCCGCCGCCAGATCGTCCAACGCTCCGGTGGGGTTGGACGGACTGTTCACCCACAACAACAGCGCCCGCGCGGCGTCCTCGTCGCTGATGGCGTCGAGATCGATCCCGCCCCGCGCGTTCATGGGAACGGCGACCGCGCGACACCCGGCCAAGGTGGCCCCCATCTCGTAGGTGGGATACGCGATCGACGGATACAGCACCGTGTCGAGCCACGGTGAGCGCAACTTCATCCATTGGGGCAAGGTGCCCACGAACTCCTTGGTACCGATGCACGCGGCGATGGCCGACGTGGGAACGTTCACCGCGAAGCGACGGTTCATCCATTCGGAGAAGGCTCGGCGCAAGGGTTCGTTGCCCACCGAGGGCGGATAGCCGCGTTCGGAGTTGCTGGCGGCCAGCGCGGCAACCACCGACGCGGGAGGCGGATCGCACGGGGTGCCGATGGACAGATCGACGAGACCGCCGTCGAAGGACGCCCCCAGCGGCTTGAACGAGTCGAGGCGCTCGTACGGGTACGGCGGCGGCTCGAATCCGCGTCGGTCTGCTCCGAGGTTCATGAGACGCCCATAGTAGGCGCGGTCACGCTCTCTCGCCCACGACGAACTCGCTCAAACGGCCCGCCGAAGCCTCGGCCAATCGGGCCCGCACCCGCACACCGTCCTGTTCGTGCGTGGTGGAGACCACCTCACCCTCGCGATGGATCGCGGCCAGCACATCGCCGCGCTCGTAGGGCACCAACAGTTCGACCACCGTGCTGAGCGAACGAAGTCGATCGGACAAGGTCTGCAGGAACAGGTCGATGCCCGTTCCGGCGTGAGCGCTGATGCCCACCGAACCGGGGTGCCACGTCACCGCGTCGGCGACCGCTCGGGGATCGAGATCGGCCTTGTTGAACACCAACAGCTCGGGAACCGTGTCGGCTCCGATCTCGCGCAACACCTCGCGCACCGCGTCGATCTGTCCGTCCGGATCGGGGCCACTGCCGTCGACGACGTGAACCAGATAGTCCGCGCGGGTGGCGACTTCCAACGTGCTCTTGAAGGATTCCACCAGACCGTGCGGAAGTCGCCGCACGAAACCCACCGTGTCGGTGAGCAACACCGGCTCGCCACCGGGCAACGACAGTCGACGCGTGGTGGGGTCGAGGGTGGCGAACAAGCGGTCCTCCACCAGAACGCCGGCGTTGGTGAGACGGTTCAAGAGCGTGCTCTTGCCGGCGTTGGTGTAACCCACGATGACCACGTTGGCCAGACCACTGCGCGAACGACCCTTGCGTTGAAGGTCGCGGGTGTGCCCCAGCTCCACCAGTTCCTGCTCGAGGCGCGAGATGCGGTTCTTGATACGACGACGGTCGACCTCGAGCTTGGTTTCGCCGCTACCGAAACGCGAACCGACGCCACCTCGCTGCTGCGACAGTTTCGCGTTCGCGCCGCGCCGCAATCGGGGCAACCGATACCGCAACAGGGCCAGTTCCACTTGGGCCTTGCCCTCCAGGGTGTGGGCGTTCTGCGCGAAGATGTCGAGGATCACGGCCGTGCGATCGATCGCGGTTCGCCCCAGCAACTTCTCCAGGTTGTACTGCTGGCCCGGCGACAACTCGTTGTCGAACACCACCGTGTCGGCGTCGACCGCCAGACACAGATCGCGCAACTCCTCGGCCTTGCCCTTGCCCACGTACCACGTGTGGTCGGGGGTGTCGCGTCGCTGCACCAGTCGACCGGCGACGTCGGCTCCGGCCGTGTCGATCAACAACTCCAGTTCGTCGAGGCTGGTCTCGGTCTCCTCGTCGTCGTGACCATCGAGGGTGACGCCGACGATCACGATCTTCTCCCGGACCGAACGCTCGATCAGCGTCTGGCCCAGGGCCTGGTTGTACGGCGAGTTCGGGTTGCTCACGTCGCGACCGTGATCGTGGCGACGAACGTGGCCTCGGCGATGAGCGTGATGCCACGAGTCTCGCGGTCGACCACGACGCGGGCGTCGCCACCGTCCATGTGCACGAGCACCTCGGGCGTGGTGGCGGGCACCAAACCCCAGGCCACGGCGGCCTCGGCGGCGGCACACGCGCCGGTGCCGCACGCCATCGTGATTCCGGCGCCGCGCTCGTGCACCCGCATCGTGATCGCGTGGGGTTCCGGACCGGGTTCGACGATCTCCAGGTTCACGTGGGGCACCAACGCGCCGAGCGCGGGCAGATCGACGGCGTGAACGTCGTCCACCCCGACGACCGAATGCGGGTTGCCCAGCGACGAATGACGCACCGGACGATCGGGATGACATTGCAGCGCGTCCCAGTTGCGCGGCTGCTCCAGATCGGAGACCGAACCCATGTCGACGCTCAGGAGATGCGTGTCGAAGTCGACGCGGCGCACGACGCGCACCCGACGCTCGCCGGCATCGGTGTCCACCAGATACTCGACGTCGTCGGGGCCCTCCTGATGAGCCGCTTGGACGAGGCAGCGAATCCCGTTGCCACTCATCTCGGCGCGACTGCCGTCGGCGTTGTACAACGTCATGCCCAGGCGATCGTCCCGCTTGCGCTCGAGCAACAACAACCCGTCGGCTCCCACACCCGTGCGACGATCGCACCACGCGCGGGCTCGATCGGCCCACTCGGGGGCCGAGACATCGTCGGAGGAGCCGATCTCGAGGACGAGAAAATCGTTGCCCAGACCGTGATGCTTCGAGAGACGGTGTTCGGTGGTGTGGCGACGCATATCGACGCCACCTTAGGTCAACAGGTCGAGCAGGACGGGGGCGACTTCCGTAACCGGATCGGCCTCCACCCGCACCCACCGCACGCGCGGATCCCGACGAAACCACCGCTCTTGACGAACCGCGAACTGGCGCGTGCGCAGAATCGTCGTCGCCACGGCCTCGTCGAGCGATGCGCGCCCTTCCAGATGATCCACCATCTCCTTGTAACCGAGAGCCTGCAACGCCGTGCGCGACAAACCCCGCTCCATCAGCGCGGACACCTCGGCCACCAAACCCCGATCGATCATGTCGTGCACCCGACGTTCGATACGACCGGAAAGGACCGCGCGATCCCACAGGATCGCCACCTGACGCACCGGGCTGTCGGGATACGTGTCGACGCCGGGGCCGAACGACGAGAACGCACGCCCGCTCCCCTCGCACACCTCGAGGGCTCGGACGATCCGGCGCCCGTTCGAGGGCTCCATCTTCGATGCCGCCGCCGGATCGAGCTCGACGAGTCGGCGGTGAAGACTCTCGGGGCCCTCCGTCACGAGTTCCCGTTCCAGCCGAGCGCGCAGATCGGGCCATTGTCCGGGGATGTCGAGGTCGTCGACCACGGCGCGGAGGTACAGCCCGGTCCCGCCGACGAAGACGGCGGTGCCACCCCGGGCTTCGATGTCGTCGACCGCGGTCGCGCACGCCGTTTGGAACTGGGCCACGGTGAAGGATTCCGACGCGTCGACCAGGTCGATCAGGTGATGGGGCACCCGTGACATCTCTTCCGGCGACGGTTTGGCCGTTCCGATGTCCATGCCGCGGTACACCTGCATGGCGTCGACCGACAACAACTCGACTCCGAGTCGTCGACCCACGTCCGACGTGGCCACCGCCATGGCCACCGCCGACTTGCCACTGGCCGTCGGACCCAACACGGCCACGCGCGGACGCGTCACGGTTCCCTCACAGGGTCGAGACCGGAATGCGAATGCGATGCGCCGGTTCGGCCACG
>CAEZTS010000028.1_pt1 | contig 12637 bp, 14 predicted proteins | sample 7264281 | NCBI WGS metagenome assembly CAEZTS01 (sample SAMEA6813810, study PRJEB35770) | freshwater metagenome | biome: Freshwater; feature: Freshwater reservoir; material: water | place: Czech Republic | collected 2017-08-18 | depth 0.5m m
CGAGCCGTGCGTTGCGTGATGTGGTGAACCATGAACTCGAGCGGAAGCTTCTCGCCGCGACGACGGTCCTTGCACCACAGGGCCAGCGCCGTGGTGGTGGCGCTTCCATCGGAGATCGCACCGCAGTGCGCACCGGCATCGCTGAGACCGATCACCGCGTTGTCGCGCAGCAACATCTCACGAACGTCGTCGAGGTTGCCCCGAGCGAAGTTGTACAGCGGCATGTACAGCAGTCGGTTGCCGTCGTCCTCGCTCAACAAGTCGATGAGGAACTCGACCACCGGCCGTCCGGCGGCGGCGGCGCGCGCGGCGACCGAGTCGCGCTCGGTGGGTTCGTAGTTCACCGGGTTCTCCATGGGGTACAACTTCGCGAAGTCACCGAACATCTCGGCGGGAATGCCGGTGAGGTTCGTAACCGTGCGCGCGTGTTCCTCGACGATGCGACGCCGACGTTCGGGATCGCGCAGGGCGATCACGATGGCCGACAGGGGACGACCGGCGATCTCCTGGAACGACGGACAGATGGCCAGCGGGTTGACGGTGGCACTGAACCCCTGGAGCACACCGATGGGTCGCACGGCGACCTGAGTGGCGAGGGACAGGCCGTTGCTGACGCCTTCATCCACCCATGCGCCCATCTCACGCCAGCGATCGGGGAGTGGCGCGGGCTGCTGAACCGTCATGCTGAGTGGACGACCCGACGAGCGGGCGATGGACTCCATCAGGCTCATCTCCTCGCGGGCGAACTCGGAGTCGGGGGACTGGTACGCGTCACTGATCAGTTGCACCACACCCGAGCCGGTGGATGCCATGGCGTCCACGAGCGCGACGAGTTCGTCGGCGGTGCTGAAACGCGTGCCGAGTGGCGAGCCGTCCTTGGTCCGGTGGATGTAGGTGCGACTCGTGGTGAACCCGAGGGCCCCGGCGCGCATGCCGTCCTGAACCATGCGGGCCATCGTCGCCAATTCGTCGACGGTGGGCGCCTCGTTGGGATCGGCGCCACGCTCTCCCATGACGTAGGCCCGGAGGGGGGCGTGGGCCACCTGTGTGGCCACATCGATGGCGTACTCACGACGCGCGAGGGCGTCCATGTACTCGGGGAACGTCTCCCAATCCCAGGTGAGTCCCTCGGCGAGAGCGGTTCCCGGGATGTCCTCGACTCCCTCGAGCATGCCGATGAGCCATTCGTGTTGCTCGGGCGTGGGACGCGCGGGAGCGAATCCGACGCCGCAGTTGCCCATCACGATCGACGTGACGCCGTGGATGCTGCTGGGCGCCAGGATGGGGTCCCACGTGGCCTGTCCGTCGAAGTGCGTGTGGATGTCGACGAATCCGGGGGTGACGACGAGGTCGTCGGCCTCGATCTCGCGTCGTCCACGACCATGGACCCGGGGTTCGACCTCGGTGATGACGCCGTCGGAGACCGCGACGTCGGCGACCCTCGGTGCCGTTCCGGTGCCGTCGACGACGGAGGCGTTGCGAATGACGAGGTCGTGGGCGCTCATGGCGCCATTCTGTCACCCGCGTTCGGTCATCTCCGATCGCAGAGGTACGGGTTCGGTGCTACTTGCGCAACTTGGGGATGAACATGGGAGTGGTGGCCGCGTAGGCCTCCCATCCCGGACGCCGCTCGGCACTGCGCTTCTCGGCGATCGGAATCGAGGCCGTGAGGAACATCACCAACATCGAGAGGGCGCCGACACCGGTCCACCACGATCCGAGGTCGGCGGCGAGCGCGAAGACGAACAGTGACGACCACCAGCACATCTCACCGAGATAGTTGGGATGACGCGAACGACTCCAGAGTCCGGTGTTCAGGACGTCCCCGGGCTTCTTCGTGCGATTGAAACGACGAAGGTCGACGTCGGCGAAGTGCTCGAGAGCCACACCGATGAGGGCGAGAACGACGGCCAACACGTCCAATGCCCCGAATTCGCGACCGGTGGATTCGGAGGTGTGGGCCACCGCGGTGGCCATCGGGAGCGAACCGAGGGTCACCACGACGAGGGGGAACAGATGCACGGAGGTGAAGCTCACCGCCCATCGCGGCATCGGAGCGGTCTCGTAGAGCATCCGATATCGCCAGTCCTCGTGGTCGAGTCCGGTCCAACCGATCGCCCAGTTGGCGGTGAGGCGGATTCCCCAGAGCAGGGCGCACAACGCGATCGCCCAGTTGCGGGGGCCGCTTCCGTCGGCCGTGAGCGCGAACCAGATGGCGATCGCCGGTGGCATCACGCTCCACCAGGCGTCGAAAGTCGATCCGTTCTGCACGACCTGACTGGCGACGTACAGGAAGGCAACCGACGCCGCGTAGCCGAAGACGAGGCCGCGATAGGGATGGTCGACTCCCACCACGTCGGCCACGATCACGGCGATGGCCGTCGCCACGACGTAGAGACCGATGATCAGGGCGAAGGATCGTCCGCGGGTCCAACGAGAGGCGTGTGCCGTTGTCATGGCTACATCATGTCCGATCCATGACCGGTCACCGCACATGGGAGCATCACCGTTCGAACGACGATCTATTGTCGGAGCATGAAGAGGCGCCTGGTGTCGATACCGGCCGTGATGATCGTCGCCGTCGTGCTGCTGCTCGGTGCTCCGGTCTGGCTGGTGGTCGGTTCTCTGGTGGACCTCGCTCGGGGACGACCCCGACTGCCCGTCGTGCGTCTGCTGGGTTTCGCACTTCTCTGGTCGTGGCTCGAGACGGCGGGCGTGACGGCCTCGGCGATGCTGTGGGTGCTCGGTCGGTCGGGCGACCACCGTCGGCACTACGCGCTCCAACGATGGTGGGCTCGCAATCTCCTGCGGGCCCTGCGCGTCACCTGTGGCGTGCGCGTCACGGTGGAGAATCCCGAGGCGCTGCACCCGGGTCCCGTCGTGTTGTTCGCGCGTCACGCGAGCCTCGCCGACTCCCTCGTCTCGGCGTACGTCGTCACGTCGGTGGCCGAGATGCAACCGCGCTACGTGTTGAAGAAGGAGTTGCTCGCCGACCCGTGCCTCGACGTGGTGGGCCGACGGCTGCCGAATCATTTCCTCGATCGCGGGGCCACCGATTCGACACCCGAGTTGCAGGCGTTGTCGGCGCTCACGTCCACGATGGACGACCGCACGGTCGGGATCATCTTCCCCGAGGGCACCCGGGCGAATCCGGTGAAGCGCACCAAGGCGATGGCCCGACTTTCCGAGGTCGACCCCGACCGCGTGGCGCGGGTGTCGTCGATGCGCCATCTTCTGCCTCCGCGTCCGGCCGGGGCGGCCGCGATGTTGCGCGGTCATGCCACCTGCGACGTCGTGGTGGCGTGGCACGTCGGTTTCGAGGGCCTCGACACGTTCTCGGGAATCCTCCGTGCGCTGTCGAGGCCGATTCCGCCCGTTCGGTTCGTGCTGCGTCGGATCCCCCGATCCGACGTCCCGTCCTCGTACGGTGAGTTCACCGCGTGGCTCGATGGCGAGTGGATGCGCATGGACGACGAAGTCGACACGGCACTGACGGCGCGACACGGCGAACGGAGGAATTCGAATGGGTGACGTGATGCTTTTCTCGGCGATCGCGATTCTGATCGTGATGTCGACCACGTGGGTGATCAGCGTTCTGATCAAGAACGCCTCGATCGTCGACATCGTGTGGGGTCTGGGGTTCGTCGTCGTCGGTTGGGTGTCGCGCTTCGTCGGTGACGGTGTGGAAGCGCGGCAATGGTTGCTCACCGCGATGGTGTCCGTGTGGGGATTGCGCTTGGCGGGGTACCTCGCGTGGCGCAACATCGGCCACGGCGAGGACTATCGATACAAGAACATGCGCAAGCGATGGGGTTCCCGGTTCCCGCTGGTGAGCCTCGTCACCGTGTTCGGTCTCCAGGGAACACTCATGTGGATCGTGTCGCTTCCCGTGCAGTTGGGTCAGGGCGACGACACCCCCGACATCGGAGCTCTGGCCGTCGTCGGTGTCGTCGTGTATCTGATCGGTCTGTTCTTCGAGGTCGTCGGCGACGCCCAGTTGACGAGATTCAAGGGCGATCCCGCCAACGCCGGCAAGGTGATGGATCGTGGGCTCTGGCGATACACGCGACACCCCAACTACTTCGGTGACGCCTGCGTGTGGTGGGGTGTCGCCATCGTGGCCGTCGAGACGGGGACCGGTGCGTGGGGTCTCGTCGGCGCGGTGGTGATGACGGTGTTCCTGCGTCGAGTGAGTGGAGTCACGTTGCTGGAACGTTCGCTGAAGAAGCGTCGCGAGGGCTACGAGGACTACATCGCGCGGACGAGTCCGTTCCTACCGCGACCGCCGAAGAAGATCTGACGGGAGAGACACGGCCGTCGCGACCCAGCACCTAGTGTGTCGACGTGAGCGCGAGTGGCCGACCGGAACCGCGCCCCTTCCTTTTCCGAGCCGTGGCGCTGTTGTTGGCCATCGTGGGCGTCGGTTTCGGCATCTCGGTGATGGTGTCGGCGCGCCTCGGTGTGGCCCCCGCCGACGTGTTGGCCACCGGCGGCGCCAAACAGCTCGACATCGGTGTGGGCACGATGGGTTGGATCAGCGGAGCGATCTTCACGCTGTTGGCCCTGCTCGTCCGCCGTCCACCGTCCTGGGGGACCCTCATCGGCGGGGTTCTCGTCGGTCAGGTGGTGAATCTGGTGATCGATCGGATTCCCGATCCCGATTCGTTGATGGCCCGAGTGCCGATGATGTTCCTGGGGTTGGCCCTCTTGTACGGATCCATTTCCGTGGGGGTGGCCACCACCTTGGGAACCGGCCCGATGGAACTGTTGATGCTCGGCTTGGTGGACAAGGGCGTCAGCGTTCAGGTGGCCCGGTGGGGCATCGAGGCCACGACGGTCACCATCGGATTCCTCCTCGGCGGACAGATCGGTGTCGGGACCATCATCTTCGTGGTGTCGACCGGGCCGGTTCTGGCGCGCACCTTGCCACCCGTGGCCCGATTCATGGGCACGCAATTGGTGCGCGAGACCGCGGCGCTCGACGCCTGAGGTCAGCCACGCGGTAGTCGACTGCTGATCACCGCACGACGTTCGAGGTCGTCGATCGTCGCGTCATCCAACCCGAGCAGATCGCGCAGGATCGTCCGGTTGTCCTCGCCACGGAATCGTGGCTCTCCCGACGTGCCGACCGCGCCGCGCTCGAAGTGCCACGGTGCGTTGGGCACCCGAACGTGCCCGCCACTGCGGTCGTCGATCTCGACGATGGCGCCACGCGCCCGGGCCCATTCGCTCTCGGCGATCTCGCGCACGGAGCGCATCACACCCATGGCGAATCCGTGCGCGTCGCAACGTCGTTCGAACTCGGTCGCATCGGGAACGGTGGACGCCCAGTCGCGCATTTCGTCCTGCAGCGCGCCGAGGTGCCTCAGGCGTTCGCGAGGCGTCGCGAAACGCGGATCGTCGAGCAGGTGCGGACGTTCCATCAGGGCGACCAACAACTCGAACGTTCCCCGTTCGGCCGGATGGGCGCTCATCACCACGGTGGAACCGTCGGCCACCGTCATCACGGGATAGTCGCCGGGACGGAACGACCTCACCCATTGCGGGTCGATGTCGCCGTCGAAGAGTTGATCGTGGGTGTGCTCGTTCACGTACAACATGGTCTCGGCCATCGAGACGTCGATGTACTCCCCGTGACCCGTGCGTTCGCGTTGGAACAGTGCCGCCAACACCGCCGCTGACGTCTCGAGCGCGGTGTACACGTCGGCGTGCGACCACGGGTCGTTGGCGAAACTCCCGCCACGCGACTCACCCTGCATGCGGGTCATTCCGCTCTCGGCGCCGATCACGCTGGCGTACGCCCGCCGATCCACCCAAGGTCCGTCGGCTCCGTAGCCGCTGATGGACGCGTACACGAGCCGCGGGTTGATGGCGCGCAACGTCGACCACCCGAGCCCCAGTCGATTCATGACGCCGGCTCGATAGTTCTCGATGACGACGTCGCTGATCGCGACGAGACGGCGGAAGAGGTCGGCACCCTCGGCGGTGGACAGATCGATGCTGACGCACTTCTTGCCGGCGTTCTGCTGCATGAAATAGGTGGCCATCGACCCCACCTTCGGGCTGGAGAAGCGCGTGAGATCACCGTCGGGTGGTTCCACCTTGACGACCTCGGCGCCCAGGTCGTGCAACATGCGTCCGCAATGGGGGCCGGCCAGAACCCGCGTGAGGTCGAGGACCCTGATGCCCGCGAGAGGGGTCGCGCGTTCCGTCATGTTCCTATGATGCCCGCTCGTGCGGACCGTGCCATGATCGGTTCATGAGCACCATCTCCGACCCTCGTTCCCTCGCCGGCCGCGTCGCACTCGTCACCGGAGGAGGTTCCGGAATCGGCCTCGGCTGTGCCCGTGAACTGGTGGCCGCCGGGGCCACCGTGGTTCTGGCGGCGCGCAACACCGATCGACTCGTGTCGGCGGCCGACGAGCTGCGCACGGTCGCGGCCCACGGCGCGGAGGTGCTCACCGTGGCCTGCGACGTCACGAACGAGGAGAGCGTGAGCGCGGCCTGCGCGCGTGCCGCCGAGGCGGGCACGTTCACGTTGGTGGTCGCCAACGCCGGATTCGGCTCCGGTGGTCCCATCCATCTCACCCAACTCGAGGATTGGAACGGGGTGATCGGCACCAATCTCACCGGTGCCTTCCTCACCATCAAGCACTCGGTCCCGTACCTCTCGGCCAACGGCGGCGGATCGATCGTGGCCGTGTCCTCCATCGCGGGCCCGGTGACGCATCGCTTCATGACGCCCTACGACGTGAGCAAAGCCGGGCTCGAGATGTTGATTCGCCAGACCGCCGACGAACTCGGATGTCGCAACATTCGGGCCAACGCGGTGCGTCCGGGCCTGGTGCCCACCGATGCCACCGAGGCGATGGTCAACTACCCGCCGGTCGTCGACGACTACATCTCGCAGATGCCCCTCGGTCGCGTGGGCACCACCGAGGACGTCGGACGTCTGGTGCGCTTCCTGCTCAGCGACGAGAGCTCGTGGATCACGGGCACGTGCATCAGCGTCGACGGCGGTCACCATCTTCGTCGCGGTCCGAACATCGAACCGTTCATGGAGATGGCGCTCGGCGACGCCCGCTATCCCGCCGGACCCGCGAGCTGAGGGCGAATCCCGCCGTCGTCAGGCGGGGGACAGGTGACGCAGCGCCATCGCTCCGTACAGCGCGATGCCGGTGGTCATGCAGGCCTCGTCGTAGAACACGCGGTTCGAATGATTGGGTGCCGCGTGGGCGGGGTTCTTGTCGAGTGGCGTGGCGCCGAGGAACACCATCGCGCCGGGCACATGGTTGAGGACGTAGCCGAAATCCTCGGCGCCCATCACCGGAGTGGGTAGCTCGATGAAGCGATCGGCTCCGATGAGTTCCCTGGTGATGTCGGCGGCCCGGCCGGCGTAGTCGTCGTCGTTCACCGTGACGTCGTAGCCGTCGCGAAGTTCGACCTCGACCTCGAGCCCGTGCGCGCTGGCGATTCCCTCGGCGACGCGACGCACACCGTCGTGGATCATTCGCCGCGTGGTCTCGCTGATCGCCCGGATGGTTCCCTTGATGTGCGCCGACTCGGGGATCACGTTGGTGGTGGTGCCCGCGTTGATCTGCGTGATCGTCAACACGCCCGGATTGAAGGTGTTGATGCGTCGGGTCATCATCGACTGCAGTGCCTGGACGATCTCGCAGGCGGCCGGCACCGGATCCAGGGTGCGGAAGGGTTCGCTGGCGTGACCACCCTTGCCGGTGAGCACGATCGAGATGACGTCGCTCGAAGCCATCAACGGACCACGGCGCGTGCTGATGAAGCCGGTGGGAAGCGACGACGTCGTGTGGATCGCGAAGGCTCCGGTGACGGGCGACGCGCTGCCGTCGGAGAGCGGACCGACATCGAACAGTCCCTCGTCGATCATGTGTCCGGCCCCGTTGTGCCCCTCCTCGCCGGGCTGGAACATGAAGAGCACGCGACCGTGCAGCCGACCCTTGTGCGCCGTCAGAAGACGCGCGGCACCGGCGAGCATGGCGGTGTGCGTGTCGTGACCACACGCGTGCATGGCGTTCTCGACGCGTGAACTGAACTCGACACCGGTGTCCTCGGGCATGGGGAGGGCGTCCATGTCGCCTCGCAACAACATCGTCGGCCCGGGATGGTCGCCCTCGAGCGCGGCGACGATGCCCGAAGTGGTTTCGTGCAGGGTCAGCCCGAGGGGCAATCCCTCGAGAGCGGCCAGAACCTCGTCACGCGTGCGGGGAAGATGATTGCCGAGTTCGGGCCATTCGTGCAGGGAACGACGCAACGAGACGGCATCGTCGAGGAGGTCCCGACTTTCCTCGGTCAGCGTGGAGATGTCGTTGGGATCGGCCATACGAGCATCGTAGACAGATCACGTGATAGGTAATGACCGATGACGGCGACGACGTTCGATCATGGACCACGCGTCCGCTGAGCTCGTCGACGAGGTCGACGTCGAGGACCGGGTGCTCCGTGTCGTCCCCCGGAGCGTGATGCGACGCGAGCGACTGCGACATCGCGCGGTCTTCGTGGCCGTGATGGACGGCGGTGGTCGATTGCTGGTGCACCGTCGTTCCGCCACGAAGGACATCTGGCCCGGATGGTGCGACATCGCGGTGGGTGGAGTCGTGGCCAGCGGCGAGTCGTACGAGACGGCGGCCGTTCGCGAGGTGGCCGAGGAGGTGGGTCTCACCCGGGCGACGTGCGAGGTGATCGACGGTGGGGTGGCACGACCGTACGACGACGACCGGGTCAGCCTGCTCGGTCGTTGCTTCGTGGTGATCGATCCGGGTCCGTTCCATTTCGCCGACGGCGAGGTGGCCGACGCGTGGTGGGTCGCTCTCGAGGACGTCGATGATCTGACCCGACGTGAGGACGTGCTCCCCGACAGCCTGGCCCTCTTGTGGCCGTTGTTGCGACCGTCGGATCCGGTCGCCCGCCCACCCGAGCGCTGACCGAAGGAGTGTTCATGTCCCATCAATCGATCGGAATCATCGGGGCGGACCCGGAGCAGCTGGCGAATCTGGGTCGCACGTTGCAGCGCCAGCGCGACATCGTCGACGGGGTGCTGGCCACGGTGGGGGCGGCCCTCGACGGGACCACCTGGACCGGTCCGGCCCGCCGGGCCTTCGAAGCCGATTGGAGCGGCGGATTCCGTGTCGCCCTTCAACGCTTGGCCGAGGCTTTCACCGCATCGGGGCACGAATGTCAGGTTCGCGCCGATGAACTGCGGCGGGTGATGGGCGCGATCTGAGGCTCTACGCTGGAGTCGTGATCCGCGTCGAATTCACCGTCGAACCCTTCGTGGAAGGTCAGCCGGGTCCCCACGTGCTGGCGGCGGTATCGGCGGCCGAGGCCGCCGGTGTGTCGGTGGTGTTCGGCCCGTTCGCGTCGGAGTTCGAGGCCGAGGATCAGGTCGCGCTCGCGGCGGTGTCGGCTCTCATCGAAGGGGCCTACGCGAACGGCGCCACGCACGTGAACATCCACCTCGAAAAGGTGTCGGCGTGAGTGCCCCGTCCTCGCGCACGGACCATCCGTTGTTGTCCGCGCTCGCGCCGCTCATCGAGGCGTTGGGTTGCAGTCTGGTGGAGCCCGACGCGTGCGAGGCCTCCGACGTGCCGATTGTCGTCGAGGGCGAGACCGTGGCGGTGGTGCGACTACCGGCGTTGCACGGTGCGCTCGACCGACTCATCGAAGCCGTCGAGCGCGAGATGGGCGTTCGGTTGCCCGAGATGAATCGCGAGCAGAAGCAGCGGGCCATCCGTTTGCTCGACGATCGTGGCGCCTTCACCTTGCGTCGAGCCGTGGAGGACGTGGCCGACGCCATGGGCGTCTCGCGCATCACGGTGTACAACTATCTCAACGCCATTCACCGCTGACGCGTCCGCCACCAATGGCGACGAACGAGCGTCAATTCGGTAGGTAGTCCTCCAGATTCGCCACGGTGAATCCCTCGGCGGCCATGCGCGCCTCGAGGGCGAGCAGGTTGTCGTACAGGTCGTATCTGAAGTGGGTGAGGAACACGTCGCCGGGTTGCAGCGCCGGACGGCGTGCCAAGTCCACGTTCCCTTCCCAGAGCTCCGAGTTCCAGGTGACCACCACGTTGATGCCACAACTCGCGGCCGCCTTCAGCGTGGTGTCGTCCCACGAGCCGTACGGGGGTCGGAAGAGGTGACCGGCCGAACCCAGCATCGTCTCGATCGCGCCCTTCATGCCGCAGATCTGTCGCCGTTGTTCGTCGTAGCCCAAGCCCTTCAACTCCGGATGAGTGAGCGTGTGCGAGCTGATGTTTCCGCCCACCGTGAGGATCTGGGCGAAGTACAACGGATCCTTCTTGAATTCGCCGGAGACGAGAAACAGGGTGGCGGGCCACCGACGATCGAGTAGGAACTCCATCACGCGCGGATCCTTCACGATGCCGTCGTCGATGGTGAGAAAGACGACCTTGTCGGTCGTGTCGACGCGCGACACCTTCACGGCGGAACCGTTCGAGGGTCGAACGGGTGCGACGGAGTAACTGGGGAACGGCGGCAACGTGGTGGTCGTGGTGCTGGTCGTGCTCGTCGTGGTGCTGGTGGTGGTGCTGGTCGGCACGGGCGACGTCGTGGTCGTCGCCGATGGGTCCGTCGTGATCGGGGACGAGCTTTCGTCGGACGCGCACGACGCCACGAACAACGAGACCGTCAGCAGGAGAAGGGACGCGCGGGAAGATAGAAAGGCGTTCATGGGCGAGCCAACTCTACGCCGTGACGGTGCGCGGTTCGACGTGGTCGCTTTCGACGCCGACGACACCTTGTGGCACAGCGAGGACGGTTTTCACGCCGCGGAGAACACGTTCTGCGAGTTGCTGACCCCGTTCGTCGCCGACGGGGTGGATCTGCGCGCGGCGTTGGTGGCCACGGAACGCGCGAACCTTCCCACCTACGGGTACGGCGTGAAAGCCTTCGGTCTGTCGATGATGGAGGCCGCGCTGTCGGTGTCGCAGGGTCGGGTGACCACCGACGTGATGGAGCGTTTGCTCGCCGTCGTGCGCGAGTTGTTGCTCGCACCCGTACGTCTTCTGCCGGGGGTGGCCGAGGTGATCGTCGACCTGGCCCGCGACCATCGCGTGGCGGTCATCACCAAGGGTGATCTGGTTCACCAGACCCGCAAGGTGTCCACCAGCGGGATCGATCACCTCTTCGACCATGTCGAGATCGTTCTGGAGAAGGATCCCGAGACCTATGTCCGCGTGCTACGTGAACTCGACGTGGAGCCGCACCGTTTCTGCATGGTCGGCAACTCGGTGAAGAGTGACGTTCTTCCCGTGCTGGAGATCGGCGGGCACGCGATTCACGTGCCGTACCACGTGCTGTGGGAGTTGGAGAGGGCCGAGCATCCCGTGGGCCACGGTCGCTTCGGCGAGGTCGGGCACATCTCCGAGGTTCCGGCCCGGGTGCGCCTCGGGACCGATTGAGCCATCATCGGCTTCGTTTCACGGCACAATGGAGGTGCCATGTATTCACTGATCACGTCGACGTCCACCCTGAACCCCACCCCCGAGCAACCGATCTCGGCGCAAGAGGCCATGTCGCGGCCCTTGATCGTGGTGCTCGTGGTGATCGGTGCCTTCATCGCCACGCGCTTGTCGCACCTGATCTTCCGTCGCGTCGTCCGCTTCGTCGCGCGTCGCAGCATCGCCCATCCCACCCGCTGGTGGCGCACCCCCACGCGATATCAGGAGCTCGAGCACGGTGAGGTCGGGGAGAACCGTCGACGCCAGCGCGTCGACGCCGCGGCGCGCATGTTGCACCACCTCTTCGCCGTGGTGCTCTGGATCGGTGTCATCATCGCGGTCTTCCACATTCTCGAACTCGACGCGGCGTTCTTCCTGTCCAGCGCCGGTTTCATCGGTGCGGCCGTGGCCATCGGCGGCCAACACAAGGTGAACGACTACCTCACCGGCCTGTCGGTGCTTCTCGAGGATCGTTACGGAGTCGGCGACGAGGTCGAGGTGAGCGGTTCGTTCCCCAACGGTGTTCGCGGCATCATCGAGCACATCGGATTGGTGTCAACCCGAATTCGTGACGGCTACAGCACGATCCACCTTCCGCACACGGCCCTGTTGTCGGTGCGCAACCTCAGTCAGGAGCCGGTGGAGACGCGCCTGTCCATCAACCTCCCGATCGACAGCGAGCGCAGCGAGGCCGCCAGTCGGGCCGCCGACACCATCCGCGAGCTGGCGGGCAGTCCGAACCTCACCGAGGTGATGTTGGTGGACGACGTGCTGATGGCCACGCCGGCGGCCGGCAACGATCAGGTGGAGTTGAAGGTTCGCACGACCCGACCGCTCACACCGCAGGAACGAGAGACGTTGGTCCGTCGCACGGAGGAACGCCTGTCGGCTCAGGACTCCTGAGTCGCGCCACCCTCCCGGGGATCGGTCCACAGCGAACGAAGCAGCAGAAGTGCCCGAGTGCGGGCTTCCCGCCAACTCCCGAACTGGTTGCGAATGGTTTGGCCGCCGGGAGCGTCATTCTCGCGGGACCATTCGTTGTAGGCGTCCAGCGAGCCCGCCGGCGCTTGTCGCAGGAAGGTCGCGAGATGGTCGATCATCTCGTCGGCGGTCCAACGCCGCGTGTAGCGGCCACGCATC
>CAEZTS010000030.1_pt1 | contig 12345 bp, 9 predicted proteins | sample 7264281 | NCBI WGS metagenome assembly CAEZTS01 (sample SAMEA6813810, study PRJEB35770) | freshwater metagenome | biome: Freshwater; feature: Freshwater reservoir; material: water | place: Czech Republic | collected 2017-08-18 | depth 0.5m m
CCGGGACCGAGATGGTGATGCCCGGAGACAACGTGACCATGACCGTGGAGCTCGGTAAGCCGATCGCCATGGACGAGGGTCTGCGTTTCGCCATCCGTGAGGGTGGCCGTACCGTGGGCGCCGGCCGCGTCACCAAGATCATCAAGTGACCGGAGACTGACGTGCCCAGAAACGACAAGCGGGTGAAGATCACCCTCGAGTGCACCGAGTGCAAGCGACGGAACTACATCACCATCAAGAGCAAGATCCACGACCGTGAACGGCTCGAGATGAGCAAGTACTGCAGTCACGATCGCAAGCACACCATGCACAAGGAGACGCGCTAGGCACCACCTGCGTCTGAGGGCAGTAGCTCAGCTGGTAGAGCATCGGTCTCCAAAACCGACGGTCGGGGGTTCGAATCCCTCCTGCCCTGCTCAGCGCAGACACCAAGCGCATCGAAAATCGCGAACGACAGCGAACGAGAAACAGAGAACACTCCATGGCGATGGATCTGAACCGGGAACAGAAGCGCACCCTCAAGAAGATGGGTGCTCTCGACGAGCAGGGCAACCCTGCGCGTCAAGCCCGCACGCCCGGCGCCAAGGACGACCGAGTCGGTCCCACCCAGTACATCCGCGAGGTTCGCGAGGAGATGAACAAGGTGGCGTGGCCGAAGTGGCCCGAGGTGCGTCGCTACTCCATCGTCGTTCTGATCACCGTGGCCCTGTTCACGGCTCTCATCGGTGTCGCCGACACGGGTATCGGCTTCCTCACGGATTGGCTGTACAAGAACTGATGAACGACGAGATGAACATGAACGAGAACGTGAACGCGGGCGAATCCGACGTCGAGGTCATCGACCTCACCACCGACGACGCCGCGACCGAGAGCAACGAGATCGAGTCCGACGACATCGACACCGGTGAGGTTCACCCGTGGCGTCGCCCCGGACAGTGGTTCGTGGTTCACACCCAGGCCGGTTACGAGAAGAAGGTCAAGGCCAACCTCGAAGCCCGCATCCAGTCGATGAACGTCGAGGATCGCATCTTCGAGGCCGTCATCCCCATGGAGGACGTCGTCGAGTTCAAGAACGGACGCAAGCAGACCGTGCAGAAGAAGGTCTTCCCCGGCTACCTGCTCGTGCGTTGCATCATGGACGACGAGAGCTGGTACTGCATCCGTAACACCCCCGGTATCACCGGTTTCGTCGGACAGAGCCAGAAGGGTCAGAAGCCCACGCCGCTCTCGCGCCGCGAGGTGGACACGTTCCTGTCGGCCAAGGGTGACGGCCAGGAAACCGCGAATCGCCGCAAGCCCAAGCTCGAGTACGAGGTGGGTCAGGGCGTGCGCGTGAAGGAAGGCCCGTTCGCCGACTTCTCGGGCCAGGTGGCCGAGATCAACGCCGATCACATGAAGTTGAAGGTCCTCGTCAACATCTTCGGCCGCGAAACAATGGTCGAAATGGACTTCAGCCAGGTCGCCAAGCTCTAAAACGCCCGTACACTGCTCGCTCTCACTCGAAGGGAAACGCCCCATGGCGAAGAAGAAACTCACCGCGATCGTCAAGATCCAGATCCCGGCCGGCAAGGCCACCCCGGCCCCGCCGGTCGGTACCGCGCTCGGACCGCACGGCGTCGGCATCATGGACTTCGTGAAGGCGTACAACGCCGCCACCGAGAGCCAGGTCGGCACCATCATCCCCGTCGAGATCTCGATCTTCGAGGACCGCTCGTTCACCTTCGTCCTGAAGACCCCGCCCACGCCGGTGCTGTTGCGCCAGAAGGCCGGTCTCGACAAGGGCAGCCAGACCCCCGGCAAGGCCGTGTGCGGTTCGGTGACCGAAGCCGACATCGAAGAAGTCGCCAAGATCAAGATGCCCGACCTCAACGCCTACGACCTCGAGGCCGCAAAGATGCAGGTCCGTGGAACCGCGCGTTCCATGGGTCTCGTGATCAAGTAACACCACACAACAACGCCTGGACCGGGATCACCTCGCCCGGCCGGCTCGACACCCCACCGGAGAAGCACCGGGGGAGAGGGAGACAGACATGTCCGGCAAGAAGTACGACGACGCGGTCAAGCGTTACGACCGTGATCAGATGTTCAGCCCCACCGAGGCCTTGACCTTGGTGAAGTCGATGGCTCCGGCCAAGTTCGACGAGACGATCGAGATCGCCATCCGACTCGGCGTCGACCCCCGTAAGGCCGAGCAGGCCGTGCGCGGAACCGTCGCGTTGCCCTCGGGCACCGGCAAGAACATCCGCGTGGCCGTGTTCGCCACCGGTGAAGCGGCCGAAGAGGCCCGCAAGGCCGGCGCCGATCTGGTGGGCGCCGACGATCTGGCCGCCGAGATCGAGAAGGGCAACTTCAACTTCGATCTGGCCATCGCCACCCCCGACATGATGCCCCTCGTCGGTCGCCTGGGTCGTACCCTCGGACCGCGTGGCCTGATGCCCAACCCCAAGACCGGCACGGTCACCCAGGACGTGGGTCGCGCCGTGGGCGAGTTCAAGGGCGGCAAGGTGGAGTACCGCACCGACCGTTACGGAAACGTGCACGTGCAACTCGGCAAGGTGAGCTTCTCGGTCGAGCAGATCGAAGCCAACTTCCGCGCCGTTCTCGACGAGATCCAGCGCGCCAAGCCCGCCTCGGCCAAGGGTCGTTACCTGCGCAAGATCTCGGTGTCGTCCACCATGGGTCCCGGCGTGAAGGTCGACCTGAACCGTCTGCGTCCCGAAACGGTCTGAGTCATCGGGCCGAGTTTTCGGCCCCCGTCGTGCGAGGCAACGCGGGATCGTCCCGTTAGCCTCGGGTTCACAATCGAAACTGCTTGCCAGAGACAGTCGGTCGACCTTCGGGTCGTGAAAGAACCCTCGGGTTCGCCAACCGAGGCGGAGACTGCACGGAGCCTTTCGCTCCTCGTGGTGCCCGCATCTGCGAGCCCCGAGTTGAAGCGAAAGGAGGAAAACACGTGGAGAATCCCCGTCCCGACAAGGTTGCGACCGTCGGTGAGATCGCCGAGAAGATGTCGAGCGTCGAGGTCGTGTTCGTCACGGAGTACCGCGGTCTGACCGTGGGCGCTCTGGCCAATCTGCGCGGCGCCCTGCGCCCCGTGGGCGGCGAGCACAAGGTGTACAAGAACACCCTGGCCCGTCGCGCGGCTGTCGACACCGGTAACGCGGCTCTCGTCGATCTGCTGGTCGGCCCGAGCGCCCTCACGTTCGTCAGCGGCGACGCCGCGGCGACCGCCAAGGCACTCAAGGAGTTCAGCAAGGCCAATCCGTTGCTCGTCATCAAGGGCGGCGTCCTGGCCGGCAAGTTGCTCACCGCCAAGGATGTCGAAGCCCTCGCCGACCTGCCGTCGCGCGAAGTGCTGCTGTCCCAGCTGGCCGGAGCCATTCAGGCCCCGCTGGTCAAGACCGCCGGACTTCTGCAGGCATTGCCCCGCAACATGGCCTACGGCCTCAAGGCACTACTCGACCAGAAGGCCGCATAAGCCCAGGTCAAACGCAAGAAAACCATTCATTTCACACATTCACAATCCCGGCCGGAAAGCCGGACACAATCACAGGAGAAAATCAACATGGCTCTCAGCAAGGAAGAGATCCTGGACGGCATCGCCGCCCTCACCGTCATCGAATTGAAGGAACTGCTCGACGCGTTCGAGGAGAAGTTCGGCGTGACCGCCGCTGCCCCCGTGGCCGTGGCCGTTGCGGGTGGCGCAGGTGCGGCTCCGGCCGCCGCGGCCGAGGAGAAGGATGAGTTCGACGTCATCCTGACCGACGCCGGTGCCCAGAAGATCCAGGTCATCAAGGTGGTGCGCGAGCTCACCAACCTGGGCCTCAAGGAAGCCAAGGACCTGGTCGACGGCGCCCCCAAGCCCGTCCTCGAGAAGGTCAGCAAGGACGACGCCGAGAAGGCCAAGGCCAAGCTGGTCGAGTCCGGCGCCACCGTCGACGTCAAGTGACCCGCACCCCTCGGGGGTGAACCGGAAGTACCCCGACCCGGGCCCTGGTGGCCCGGGTCGGTGGCATTTCCGGCCCGGGTATCCGGCTCGTTTCCGACTCCGGGGGTGCTTGACTCGCCCCCACCGGCGATTTACGGTGTCGCCCACGGAGGTCCCGCCCCCGGCATTTGTGCTGGCGGCGGTTGATATTCGGCGCCCCTCAGGGGTAGTCTCGTCCGTTGCCGTGCGTCGCCTCTGTCTTTTTCGTTCCCCAAATTCCGGTTGGCGCGTGTCCCCCCATACCCCGGTGTCCGTGATCGACGTCCGCCGATTTCCGTCCGCTGTTCACGTGTAGTTCTTCGTTTGTCGCAGTTTCGCTTGTCCCTGTCCCATAGCCGCTAGGAGTTCCCCTTGGCCTCACGCACCAACAACCGCGAGCGTTATTCCTTCGCCAACCTCGACGAGGATCTGTCCAAGCTCAAAGAGGTCGTCAAGGACCCCGAGACCGGTCGCGAGAAGTTGATCGACTTCGTCGCCCCCGACTTCATCGACATCCAGCGCAAGAGCTTCGAGGATTTCTTGAAGACGGGCTTGGCCGAGGCGTTCCGCGACATCTCGCCCATCACCGACTTCCACGGCAACCTGCGTCTCGAGCTCGAGTACGACCCCGACGACGAGGACCTGTTCACCGAGCCCAAGTATTCGGTGGAGGAGTGTCGCGAAAAGGGCCACACCTACATGAAGTCGATCCTGGTGAAGGCCACCTTCGTGAACCAGTCGACCGGTGAAATCCGTCAGACCAAGGAATTCATGGGTGACTTCCCCATGATGACCGAGAAGGGCACCTTCATTCACAACGGCACCGAGCGCGTCGTCGTGTCGCAGTTGGTCCGTAGTCCCGGCGTCATCTTCGAAGCCGGTGAGCGTTACCGCCTTCGTAACCTGTCCAAGCACCAGTTGGTGAAGGGCACCATCCACCCGCAGCGCGGTGAGTGGCTCGAGTTCGACGTCGAGCAGAAGCCCGGCAAGGACGTCACCGCCGGCACCCGCGTGGCCCGCAAGCGCCGCATGGGCGTGTTCACGCTGTTGCGTGCTCTCGGCTACGACGAGGATCACGCGCCCGGCTTCATCGACCGCTTCGTCGCCCACTTCGACTTCCTCGAAGGCCAGTGGGACAAGGAGCGCAACGTCGCCCCCACGCAGAACGAGGCCCTCGTCGAGATCTACAAGCGCGCTCGCCCGGGTGAGCCGCCGTCGCTCGAGTCGGCACGCGCCTATTTCAAGAACGCGTTCTTCGACTCCAAGCGCTACGACCTGTCGCGCGTCGGTCGTTACAAGATCGACCGCAAGTTGGGCGAGGAGCTGAACAAGCTGGACCAGTTGTTCGGCAAGGGCACCCGCAAGTTGGGTGAGTACTTCCGTGTCGACATGGACGACCCCAACAAGCGTCCCATCGAAAGCGATCCCGAGGACGGCAACGTGTTGCGTCCCAACGAGATCCTCGCGGCCATCTCGTACATGCTCCACCTCGTCAAGCAGGAGCCCGGCTACCGCCTCGACGATCAGGATCACTTCGCGAACCGTCGTATCCGTTCGGTGGGCGAGCTCATCCAGAACCAGGTGCGCATCGGTCTGTCGCGTATGGAGCGCGTCGTGCGCGAGCGCATGACCACCCAGGATCCCGAGTCCATCACCCCGGCCTCGCTCGTGAACATCCGTCCGCTCCAGGCGGCCATCAAGGAGTTCTTCGGAACCAGCCAGCTGTCGCAGTTGATGGACCAGGTGAACGCCCTGTCGGGTCTCACGCACCGCCGTCGTCTGTCGGCACTCGGACCCGGTGGTCTGTCGCGCGAGCGCGCCGGCTTCGAGGTTCGTGACGTTCACTTCTCGCACTACGGCCGTATGTGCCCCATCGAGACGCCGGAAGGTCCGAACATCGGACTCATCGGTGCGTTGTCCACCTACGCCCGCGTGAACGAGTTCGGCTTCATCGAGAGCCCGTACCGCAAGGTCGAGAACGGCAAGGTGTCCGGCAAGGTCGTCTACATGCCGGCCGACGAGGAAGAGAAGTACGTCATCGCCCAGGCGAACACCGCCGTCAACCCCGACGGAACGTTCTCCGACGCCAAGGTGCTCGTGCGACGGTCGCCGCAGGCGGCCAGCCTCGAGGACCTGAAGCGCATGCTGGAAGCCGAGAGCTTCTTCGGCGCCACCACCGACATTCTCTACGTGTCGCCGAGCGAGGTGGACTACATCGACCTCTCGCCCAAGCAGATCGTGTCGGTCGCCACCGGACTCATCCCGTTCCTCGAGCACGACGACGCCAACCGCGCCCTCATGGGTGCGAACATGCAACGTCAGGCCGTTCCGCTCATCCGTACCGAGGCTCCGTACATCGGAACCGGTATGGAGCGTCGCGCCGCCATGGAAGGCGCCGATCTGATCGTCGCCATCGACGACGGTGAGGTCACCGAGGTGTCGGGTTCGCAGATCATCGTCCAGTACAAGAACGCCGGTCGTCGCGTGTACCACCTGCACAAGTTCCGTCGCTCGAACCACAACACGTGCGTGAACCAGATCCCGCGCGTGTCGCAGGGTCAGTCGCTGAAGAAGGGCGACCTCATCGCCGACGGTCCGAGCACCGACAACGGCGAGTTGGCGTTGGGCAAGAACCTCGTCGTGGCGCTCATGCCGTGGGAGGGCTACAACTTCGAGGACGCCATCATCCTCTCGGACCGTCTGGTGCGCGACGACGTGCTCACGTCGATCCACATCCACGAGTACACCGTCGACGCGCGCGACACCAAGCTCGGCCCCGAGGAGATCACCCGCGACATCCCGAACCTGTCCGAGGACATCCTGCGTGACCTCGACGAGCGCGGTGTCATCCGCGTCGGCGCCGAGGTCGGCCCCGGCGACGTGTTGGTGGGCAAGGTCACTCCCAAGGGCGAGACCGAGCTCACCCCCGAAGAGCGTCTGTTGCGCGCCATCTTCGGTGAGAAGGCCCGCGAGGTGCGCGACACCTCGTTGAAGGTTCCCCACGGCGAGAGCGGCAAGGTCATCCACGTCAGCGTGCTCGACCGCGACGACGGAGGCGAACTGGCCCCCGGCGTGAACCAGATGGTGAAGGTGCTCGTGGCCCAGAAGCGCAAGATCAGCGTGGGCGACAAGCTGGCCGGCCGTCACGGCAACAAGGGTGTCATCTCCAAGATCCTCCCGCAGGCCGACATGCCCTACCTGGCCGACGGAACCCCGGTCGACATCATTCTCAATCCGCTCGGTGTTCCGAGCCGAATGAACGTCGGTCAGGTTCTCGAGGCGCACCTCGGTTACGCGGCTCGTTGGGGTTGGACCAATCCCGACGGCACGCGCATCGGTGACGAGCCCATCCGTGGCACCGAGACCAAGACGCGTCCCAGCACGGCCCCGGCCAAGTTCATCGCCACTCCGGTGTTCGACGGAGCGCACTGGGACGAGACCGAGCAGGCGGGCAAGCACCCGACCATCGTCAACATCCTCGAGAACCTCAACCCCGAGTCGACGAAGTTCTCGTCGCCGCTCGTCAAGACCACCGGAAAGACCACGTTGTACAACGGTCGCACCGGTGAGGCGTACGACAACGACATCACCGTCGGCGTCATGTACATCCTGAAGTTGTCGCACCTCGTCGACGACAAGATCCACGCCCGCTCCACCGGCCCGTACAGCATGATCACCCAGCAGCCGCTCGGTGGTAAGGCGCAGTTCGGCGGACAGCGTTTCGGCGAGATGGAAGTGTGGGCCCTCGAGGCCTACGGTGCGGCGTACTGCTTGCAGGAGCTGCTCACCATCAAGTCCGACGACGTGCTCGGTCGCGTGAAGGTGTACGAGGCCATCGTCAAGGGCGAGAACATCCCCGAGCCCGGCATTCCCGAGAGCTTCAAGGTGCTCATGAAGGAAATGCAGGCGCTGTGCCTGAACGTCGAGGTGCTCGGCACCGACGGCAGCGAGATCGAGATGAAGGAGATCGACGAAGAGGTGTTCAACACCGCGGAGGCGCTCGGCATCAACATCAGCCGTCCGGAACGGGGCAGCGACGAAGACGACCGCGAGAGGGAGCGGGTGAGCGGCCGCCGCTGACGCGACGCCCTCATCCGCCAACGAGAGAACGAAGAGAGAGCGAGAGAACGAAATGCTCGATGTCAACATGTTCGACCAGCTGCGCATCGGTCTGGCCACGGCCGACCACATCCGCACCTGGTCCAGTGGTGAAGTCAAGAAGCCCGAGACCATCAACTACCGCACCCTGCGCCCCGAGCGCGACGGTCTGTTCTGCGAGAAGATCTTCGGACCGACCCGCGACTGGGAGTGCTACTGCGGCAAGTACAAGCGCGTGCGCTTCAAGGGCATCATCTGCGAGAAGTGCGGCGTCGAGGTCACCCGCTCCAAGGTTCGTCGCGAGCGCATGGGCCACATCGAGCTGGCCGCTCCCGTCGTTCACATCTGGTACCTCCGCGGCACCCGTTCGTGGTTGGCCTACCTGTTGGCCGGACTCGAGCCCAAGGAAGAACTGAAGGCCAAGCAGCTGGAGAAGGTCATCTACTTCGCCGCCCACCTGGTCACCTGGGTCGACGAGGAGCAGCGTCACTCCATGTTGCCCAGCCTCGAGAACGAGTACATCGGTGAGCTCGAGGCCATCGAGAAGGATCGCGATCTCGACATCGAGCGCGCCTACAAGGATCTCGAGAAGGAGATCTCGCGTCTCGAGGCCGACGGCGCCAAGGACGCCGAGGTCAAGGGCGTTCAGAAGAACCGCGAGAAGGACATCGCCGCCATCCGCGAGCGTTACGAGGCCGAGCTCGACCTGTTGAAGCGTTCGTGGGACGAGTTCAAGGGTCTGCACTCGCGTCAGATCATCGAGGACGAAGTGTTGTGGCGCGAGCTGCGCGACCGCTTCGGCGAATACTTCGAGGGCGGCACCGGCGCCGACGCCATCAAGTCGCTCATCGATCGCATCGATTTCGACGAGGAAGAGGTCAAGCTCCGCGAGGCCATCGACCCCAAGGACGGCAAGAAGCCGCTCAGCGCCCAGCGCAAGCAGAAGGCCATCAAGCGTCTGAAGATCGTGGCGTCGTTCAACCAGCGCGATCCCGAGACCGGTCGTCGCATGAACGACCCCAAGGCCATGATCCTCGACGTGGTTCCGGTGATCCCGCCGGAGTTGCGTCCCATGGTGCAGCTCGAGGGTGGTCGTTTCGCCACCTCCGACCTGAACGATCTCTACCGTCGCGTGATCAACCGCAACAACCGACTCGAGCGTCTGCTCGGCCTCGGTGCGCCCGAGATCATCGTGAACAACGAGAAGCGCATGTTGCAGGAGGCCGTGGACGCGTTGTTCGACAACGGTCGCCGTGGTCGTCCGGTCACCGGACCGGGCAATCGTCCGTTGAAGTCGCTCTCCGACATGTTGAAGGGCAAGCAAGGTCGCTTCCGTCAGAACCTGCTCGGTAAGCGCGTCGACTACTCGGGTCGTTCGGTCATCGTGGCCGGCCCCACGTTGCGTCTGCACCAGTGCGGTCTGCCCAAGTTGATGGCCCTCGAGCTCTTCAAGCCCTTCGTCATGAAGCGGCTCGTCGACATCGAGTACGCCCAGAACATCAAGAGCGCCAAGCGCATGGTCGAGCGTCGCAACCCGCGCGTGTGGGACGTGCTCGAAGAGGTCATCCGCGAGCACCCGGTTCTGTTGAACCGCGCGCCCACGTTGCACCGCCTCGGCATCCAGGCCTTCGAGCCGGTGTTGGTGGAAGGCAAGGCCATCCAGATCCACCCGCTCGTGTGCACCGCGTTCAACGCCGACTTCGACGGTGACCAGATGGCCGTGCACGTGCCGTTGTCGGCCGAGGCCCAGGCCGAGGCCCGCGTGCTGATGCTCAGCGCCAACAACATCCTGTCGCCGGCGTCGGGTCGCCCGATCGTCACCCCCACCCAGGACCTCATCATCGGTGCGTTCTACCTCACCGCCGACGATCCGGGTTCGGCGGGCGAGGGTCGCGTCTTCCGCCACAACTGGGAGGTCTTCCGCGCGCTCGACGAGGGCAAGGTCGGCATTCACGCCGCCATCAAGGTGCGCGCGAACGGCGAGACCTTCGAGTCGTCGCCCGGTCGCCTGTTGTTCGAGGAGGCGTTGCCCGCGGGTTACGTCGCCAAGTTCGGTCACATCACCCAGCCCATCAAGAAGAAGGAGATGGGTGAGGTCGTCGAGCGCCTGTCCGATCACTTCACCAACGCCGAAGTGGCCGACTCGCTCGATGCCATCAAGGCCGTCTGCTACCGCTACGCGTCGCAGTCGGGTCTCACCGTCTCCATCGACGACGTCAAGACGCCCGCGGCCAAGCGCGCGTTGCTCGACGACTTCGAGGCGCAGGCCGAGAAGGTGGAGAGTCAGTTCAAGCGCGGCATCATCACCGACGGCGAGCGTCGTCAGCAGGAAGTCCGCATCTGGACCGACGCCACCGCACAGGTGCAGGCGGCCATGGAGAAGGAATTCAAGGCGGCCCGCTTCAACCCCATCGACATGATGGTGGGCTCGGGTGCTCGTGGAAACATGACCCAGATGCGTCAGATCGCCGGTATGCGCGGTCTGGTGGCCAACCCCCGTGGTGACATGATTCCCCGTCCGATCAAGCGGAACTTCCGCGAGGGTCTGGAGACGTTGGAGTACTTCATCGCCACCCCCGGTGCCCGTAAGGGATTGGTGGACACCGCTCTGCGTACCGCCGACTCCGGCTACCTCACCCGTCGTCTGGTCGACGTGGCCCAGGAACTCATCGTTCGCGACGAGGACTGCGGCACCACACTGGGTGTCTGGATCGAGGGCGTTCAGCCCGACAGTGCGAACCGTCGTTCGTACATCGAGACCAAGTTGTACGGTCGCGCACTCGCCGTGGACACGCCGTTGTCCGATGGCACCGTCGTGCCGCGCAACACCATCATCGACGATGCGCTCATGGCCACGTTGCGCGACGATTCGGCGACGAATCGCGTGCGCGTGCGTTCGGTGCTCACGTGCGACGCCGAGTTGGGCGTGTGCGCGTTGTGCTACGGCCGTTCGTTGGCCACCGGTAAGCCCATCGAACTCGGTGAGGCCGTCGGCGTCATCGCCGCGCAGTCCATCGGTGAGCCGGGAACCCAGCTCACCATGCGTACCTTCCACACCGGTGGTGTGGCGGGCAAGGACATCGCCGGTGGTTTGCCCCGCGTCGTGGAGTTGTTCGAGGCCCGTACTCCCAAGGGTTCGGCGCGTCTGGCCAAGGCCAGTGGTGTCGTGCGCATCGGCGAGGACGAGGGCAAGGGCATCCCGGTCACCGTGGTGGAGGACTCCGGCGAGGAGTCGTTGATCACGTTGCCCACCGGTAGCCGCCCGATCGTGAAGGACGGCCAGGAGGTCGTCGCCGGTCAGCCCATCACCGACGGCCCCTTCGATCCCAAGGAAGTCATGGAGATCAAGGGCATCCGCGAGACGCAGCTGTACATCGTCGAGGAAGTCCAGAAGGTGTACCGCGATCAGGGTGTGTCCATCCACGACAAGCACATCGAGCTCATCGTGCGTCAGATGACCCGTCGCGTCAGCGTGCAGGAGACCGGTGACACCGAGTTCCTGCCCGGCGAGCGCACCGACGCCAAGACCTTCCGTGACACCAACCGTTCCATGGTCGAGCAGGGCAAGCGCCCCGCCGAAGGCCGTCCGGAACTGATGGGAATCACCAAGGCGTCGCTGGCCACCGAGTCGTGGTTGTCGGCCGCATCGTTCCAGGAGACCACCCGAGTGCTCACCGAGGCCGCCATCGACGGCCGCGGCGACACCTTGAACGGTCTGAAGGAGAACATCATCATCGGAAAGCTCATCCCGGCCGGTTCGGGCATGATGCGTTACCGGGACTTCGGAATCGATGCCCCGGACTACGTGCCCATGTCCACGTACCACTCCGAGGACGAGGGTCCCGCCGACGTCCTGAGCGGACGTTGGGAGGGCCAGGCCGCCGGAGCGGTCTCGACCGAGGGCTGATTTTCCACCCGAAATCGCGAGTGTGCCCCGGGGGCGACGGGTTGCCGTTGTCCGCGGGGCGCTCGTAACATCACAGGGTCCTCTGAACAGGTCGTTCAGGGTGTCCCCATCGCAACACCGCCATCCGATTCGCCCTGCGAGTCGGTAACACGAAGAGGTCCAAGAGTGCCCACAATTCAGCAGCTGGTCCGTCAGGGTCGCAGCACCAAGTTCAGCAAGACCAAGACGCCGGCCCTCAAGGGTTCGCCGCAGCGTCGTGGTGTGTGCACGCGCGTGTACACCAACACGCCCAAGAAGCCGAACTCGGCTCTGCGCAAGGTGGCTCGTGTCCGTCTCTCCAGCGGTGTGGAGATCACGGCCTACATCCCCGGCG
>CAEZTS010000031.1_pt1 | contig 11704 bp, 9 predicted proteins | sample 7264281 | NCBI WGS metagenome assembly CAEZTS01 (sample SAMEA6813810, study PRJEB35770) | freshwater metagenome | biome: Freshwater; feature: Freshwater reservoir; material: water | place: Czech Republic | collected 2017-08-18 | depth 0.5m m
AGACCGAACTCGTGGGCCGTCTCGGGGGACACCCGGAAACTCCCGCGCAGGTCGACCTGACGCGAGAGCCAGGCCTCGGCCTTGACGGCTCGCACGATGGTGGGCGCGACCGCTCCGAGCGCCAACGCGACGTGTCCTTCGTCGGAATCGTGGACGAGGCAGGCCGACGCGGTGGAGATCACCATGGCGTTTCGTGTGCCGACCTTGGCGTAGCCCTGCCATCCGCGAACGACGGGGACCGTCACCGAGTGGACCATCTCGCCGGGGGCCAGACAATTCCGTTTCACGCCCGTCATGAAGTCCGCGAAACGAACGTCGCGGGAGTGATCCCGATGAAGAACGTGAATCGTGGCATCGAGAGCGGCCAACACCGGCAGGATGTCGCCGGCGGGTGAGCAGGTGCCGAGGTTTCCCCCGATGGTGCCGGCCGCGCGAATCTGGGGCGATCCGACGGTTCGTGCGGCCTGCGCCAAGGCGGGTAGGAGTTCCGCCAACGGACCCCGTTCCATGTCGGAGTAGGGAAGCGCGGCTCCGATGGTGACCGTCCGGGAGCGTGGACGATGGTGCCACTCGCGCATCTCGGGCAAACCGCCCACGGGAATAACGGTTCCGGGGCGACGACCGTGGAGGTTGACCTCCACCATCAGATCGGTGCCACCGCCCAGGACCGACGCACCGGCGTTGTCGGCGAGCAGTTCGAGCAGGTGATCCACGGAGGAGGGACGGAGAACGGGCACGGACCGAGTTTACAAATTGTCAAGCGGGCACGGTCCCTCTTCGGGAGCATCTCGGGGCGTAGCGTCGTGCTCGTGCCAATGTCCGGTCGTCCGCGGGGTTCCTCGCGGGATTATTCCCTCGCGCTCCACGCCTTCACGGCGTCGGGGGCGCTGGTGGGAATGGCCGCGCTGGTGGCGGTCCTCGACGGATCGGCCCGGCTGGCCATCGTGTGGTTGCTCGTGGCCCAGCTGATCGACGGCATCGACGGTCCCCTGGCCCGACGTCTGCTTCCCGACGAGGCGACCACCCGTTTCGACGGTTACGTGCTCGACCTGGTGATCGACTTCGTCACCTGCGTGTTGGTTCCGACGGCCTTTTTGTGGCAGTTCGAGATGGTGTCCCAGGACCGGTACGGAATGCTGGTGGTCGCGGTGATGTTGCTGACGTCGTCCTTGTGGTTCAGTCGCACCGATCAGATGAGCGATGACGGCTGGTTCCGAGGCTTCCCGTCGGCTTGGAACATGGTGATCCCCACGTTGTGGATTCTCGAGGGTTCACAGTTGTCCAGCAGTGTCGTGATCATCCTGCTGTCGATCCTGACCTTGACCGACATCGAGTTCGCGCATCCGGTTCGCGCGCGTTCCTGGCGAGCCTGGAACCTGTTGTCGATGACCGTCTGGATCTGGTCCGTCGTGGCGGGAGTTTCGATGAGTCCCGACGTTCCGATGGCCGCCCGAATGGTGGTTCTGGTCGGACCCGTGATGATCGCCGTCACCGTCGTGTCGAGAGTCCTCGGATCGGCTTCGGACGACCCGATGGGCGATGCCTTGGACGACACCTTCGCGCCGCGCTGAATCGGTCGCGGACCGTCAGGACTTGCCGTCCCAGCCCGAGAAGGCGTCGATCATCGCCTTCACGTCGCCCAACGGGTAGAGAATGGGCGACGTGCATCCGTGATCGATGTAGTGCTTCACCTTGGCGCGGGCCTCGGCGGGGGTTCCACTGGCCGTGAGCATGTTCACGATCTCGTCGGGCACCAGTTTGCTGGCCTCGACCACTTGCTCGTGGGTGGCGGGCCACGTGAGCACGTTTCCGACCTCGTCCAGGAGCGACTGCGGCACACCGGACGCCTTCATGATGTGAGGCTGTTGACCGAGGTACTGGGTCACCATCAATCGGGCCATGTCCAGCGCGGTCTGGCGGTCCTCGTGGACACTGCACACCACGAGCTGGGGACGGTCGATGTCGTCGAGTGACCGACCCGCCTTGCGCGCTCCCTTGTCGAGGGCCTCGAGAGCCTGATCGTTGTAGCCGGGGGACACCAGGTAGTTCAGGACCACGCCGTCGGCGATCTCGCCGGTGAGCTCCATCATCTGCATTCCGGTGGCACCGATGTAGATCGGCACGTTCTTCGGTGCGCGTTCCTGATACACGTAGTCGAGTTCGACTCCGTCCAGATGAACGTACTCACCGTCGTACGTGACGGTCTCGTTGTTCAGCAATCCCCGCACCACGGTGACGATCTCGCGCATCACCTTCAGGGGACGACTGCGGTCGATACCGACCTTCTGCGCCAGAGGATCCCACCACGCTCCGATACCGAGGATCACGCGACCGGGGGCCAGATCGTCGAGCGTGGAGAAGGTGGCGGCCAGTCGGGCCGGGTTGCGACTCCAGCAATCCACGACACCGCTGCCCACCTTGATGTGATCGGTGACCGAGGCGAACGCCGCCATCGGCACCGTTGCCTCGCGCACCAGCCGGCTCTCGGCCTGCCACACCGCCTCGAAGCCGCGCTCCTCGGCGTACTTCGCGAACTCCATACCCTCGCGGATTCGATGGGCGTCCTGGAGGTAGATGGCCACTCGCTGTGAGGTCTGCTGATTCATGTGTGTTTCTCCCATTCTCTAGAGCTTGGCGAAGAGTCGGCTCGCCGATTCCGCAGCCTTGGCGCGAACCTCGTCGATGTCGAACCTGGTCGGAAGGCCGTCGACGAGAAGCCTTTCGCCGTCGGCGGTGGTGACGTTCCTCGCCCGAATCCCGGGTGTGAAGGCCACGTGCCACGGGCTGTCCGCATGGTCGTAACTCCACTCGACGACGTCGCTACGAGCCTCGGGAATGAGGTTCCAGCCGTTCTCCAACCACGACCATGCGGTCTCGGGGGACTCGGTGACATCGTGGGCGCGAAGCGCGACGTACGCCAGTCGCATCTCCTCGAGCATGTCGGCCCCGATGCCGTCGGTTCCGAGGACGACCGTGTTGGAGCGGGTGGACGGCGTGGCGTATCCCACGGCGTTGTTCATGTTCGATCGGGGATTGTGCGCGATCGTGCCACGAAGTTCGCGGTCGAGGTGGACACAGTGCACGAGAAGCCAATTATCGGCGGCCAGGGGTTCGAGGCGCCTCGCCGCGTCCCTGTCGTCGGGTCCCTCGCCGACGTGAATGTGAACGCCCGTCCCCATGCGTGTCGCGAGATCGGCGGCGCCCTCCAGAAGATCGTCCGAACACGTGAAAGCCGCGTGCACGCCCACCATTCCGCGACCGCCCGCGCTCAGGAACCGTTCGTTCTCCTGCAGGCCACGTCGGCCGGCGTCGGGTCCGTGTCGGTCGGTGACACCGTACGAGCAATTGACGCGGACGCCGACCGTCGCGCAGGCATCGGAGATGATGTCGAGCGAGCCGTCGATGAACGACGGGCTCTCGTGATGGTCGACGATTCCCGTCGTTCCCGACATCAACGCCTCGGCCGCGCCGAGCATGGCCGACCAGTGGATGGTGTCCGCGTCGAGGGCCACGTCGAGCCGCCACCAGATCTGTTCGAGGATCTCGCGGAAGTCGTGAGGTTGCTTCGGGGGAGCGGGCATCCCGCGTGCCAACGCCGAGTACAAGTGGTGGTGAGCGCACACCAAGCCGGGTGTCGTGGCGGTCACTCGTCGTCTCCGTCCGTTCGGCGCATGGGAAGACGACGGCGCCATTCGCCGTCGTATTGCCGAAGCGCCTCGGCGACCGCACCGGCGGTCGGGACCAAGCCGATCTCACCGACTCCCTTGATTCCGTAGGGAGAGTTGGGCTCGGGGGACTCCACGAGGATCACGCGGATGGGTGGCACGTCCTTGGCGCGGAGAATGCCCAACGATCGAAGCGTCTTGGCGGTCGGGAAACCGGTCTCGGGGTCGGACGGGAAATCCTCGGACAACGCGTAGCCGAGACCCATGTGGACGCTGCCTTCGATCTGGCCCTCGCACAGAACCGGATTCACCGCGCGACCCACATCGTGGGCGGCCACCACCCCCAGGATCGTGCCGGTGGTTTTGTCGACCGACACCATTTGTGACGCGTAGCCGAAGGTGGAGTGGATGGTGGGGTTCTCGACTTCTCCGAGCTTCTGCGTCCAATCGACGCGGTACTCGCCGTGGTAGTCGACTCCGACCCGACATCCATCGGCCCGCGCCGCCTCGCACGCGGCTTTCACGGCGCCCGCACCCATGAGGGTGCCGCGCGAACCGGTGGTCTGACCGAACCCGAGTTCACGGGTGGTGTCGACGATGACGCGCACGTCCTCGGGGTCGATCCCGAGTTCCTGCACCGCCACCTGCAGGGCCACGGTGTTGATGCCCTGACCCATCTCGGTCCAGCCGTGACGCACCTCGATGACCCCGTCCGCTCGGAAGTGCACAACCGCGCCGCTCACTTCCTTGAAGCCGTTACCCAAGCCACTGTTCTTCAGTCCGAGGCCCAGGCCCACGGCATGTCCGGCGGCTCGCGCGGCGTCGTAGTGGGGCTTGATCTCGTCGAGGCACTTCTCGGCGCCGAGACACCCGTCGTCCATGATCTGACCCGGTCCCCACACCTGGCCCGGCCGGATGACGTTCAACTTGCGAATCGTCCATCCGTCGATGCCGACCCGATCCGCCAGACGGTCGAGCACGCCCTCCATGGCGAACTGGGCCTGGTTGGCTCCGAAGCCGCGGAACGCCCCGCAGACCGGATTGTTGGTGCGGGCGGCGGTGGCCTCGACGTCGATATTGTCCACGCGATACGGGCCGCTCGCGTGACCGGCCATGCGCTCGAGCACCTTCATACCCACACTGGCGTAGGCGCCGCTGTCGCCGATGGCCCGTACACGCAGTGCCGTCAGGCGACCGGACTCGTCACAGCCCGCGGTGTACTCCATGCGAATCGGATGACGCTTGGCGTGCACGAGGAAGGACTCCTCGCGCGACAGGGTGCACTTCACCGGACGATCGAGCAACCACGCCGCCAGGGCGGTGTGGGCCTGATTGCTCATGTCCTCCTTGCCACCGAACGCGCCTCCGTTCGTGACCAGTTCGACGGTGATCCGCTCGTTGCCGACTCCGAGTACCCGGGCGATGTCGTTGCGATCGTCCCAAACCCCCTGGCCTCCGGAGTAGACGTGCAGGGACCGGGTTTCACCGACTCCGCTGGGGACCGCCACGGTGCTCTCGGGCTCGAGAAAGGCGTGTTCGATCCGTTGCGTCTCGAAGATCTCCTCGACGACGTGGGCCGACGCGGCCAGGGCCGATTCGACGTCTCCCCGGCTGTAGCGACTCACGCTCAACACGTTGTCGTTCGTTCCCCACACGGCGATCTCGGTGGATCGAACGGCCTCGACCGGGTCGGTGATGGGTCGCAGTGGTTGGTACTCCACGCGCACCAACGCGGTGGCCGCACGGGCTTGCTGACGGGTTTCGGCCACGACCACCGCGAGAACGTCACCGGCGTAGCTGGTGCGACCACCGACCGGGATCATGACCGGCCAGTCCTTGTGGATGAGCCCCACCTTCAGTTCGGCCGGGATGTCGGCGGCGGTGAGGACGGCCACGACCCCCGGCGCCGCCAGAGCGGCGGTGGCGTCGATGCCCGTCACGTCGGCGCGGGCGTGCGCGGTGAGACACAAGGCCGCGTGCAACATTCCGGGTATGCGGATGTCATCGACGTATCCGCGATCACCGAGTGCCAGATCGCGGGCCTCGTACTTCATTCCCGACGAGCCGACGCCGCCGGGTTGGACCGCGACGACGGGTCGATTCAGTGCGACCGCCTCGATGGCGTCGAGAACCTTCACGTAGCCCGTGCAACGGCACAGGTTCGCACCGAGGTGCTTGGCCATGTCGGCCTTCGTCAGCGAGGAACCCTTCTTGTCCACCTGGCCCTTGGCGCGCATGATGATCCCGGGGATGCAGAAACCGCATTGCAGTCCGCCGCACGCGGCGAACGCCTCGGCGTAGCGATCACGTTCGTCCTGCTCGACGCCTTCCAAAGTCACGATGGACTTTCCGGCGACCTTCTCGAGCGACTGCTGACAGCTGACGACCGGTTTTCCGTCGATCATGACGGTGCAACATCCGCACTGTCCCGACGGCGAGCAGCCGTCCTTGGGTGACGTGATGTCCAGTTCCTCCCGCAACGCGGCGAGGAGATGCGGGTGGTCTCCGCGAACCTCCACGTCACGGTCGTTGACGCGCAGGACGACAGGTCGGATCGATTCCGTTGTCATGACATCATCCGTTCTCGGGCGCGATGACGGCGCCCCGTTGCGAGGTGATTCGGGTGTACACCTCGGGTCGGCGGTACTTGTCGAAGTCGAACAGGGTGTCCTTGTAGCGCTTGCACCAGTCGAGGTCGCAGGAGGCGACGACGAGCTCGTCGCCGGTGGTGTACGCCTGGGCGACGATCTGTCCACTGGGGGCGATGATGCACGACTGACCGAGCGAGTCCACGCCCTCCTCGACGCCCCCCTTGGCGACGCCGACCACCCACGTGCCGTTCTGATACGCGCCCGCCTGCATCACGAGCGAGTTGTGGAATCCCTGCAGGATGTCCTGACTGGGATCGGGCACGTAGTGGATCGGTGTGTTGTAGCCGCACAGGATCATCTCGACGCCCTGCAGTCCCATCTCACGGTACGACTCGGGCCAGCGACGGTCGTTGCAGGTCATCATTCCGATCAGGCCGCCGAACGACCGCCACACCCCGAAGCCTTCGGGCCCCGGCTCGAAGTAGTACCGCTCGGCGTGTTGGAACGGACGATCGGGTTCGTGCCCGGCGTGTCCGGGGATGTGGACCTTGTGGTACCGGCCGACGATCGATCCGTGTCCATCGACGAGTATCTGGGTGTTGTAGCGATGACGGGTTCCCCGGGCGTCCGGATCGGTGAGTTCGGCGTAACCGAGCGAGAACCCGATACCGAGCTTCTTGGCCTCGTCGAACAAGGGTTGGGTGGACGGTCCGGGCATGGACGTCTCGTACCAATGGTCGGCCTCGCCGATGTCGTCGACGAACCATCGCGGGAAGAAGGTGGTCAGGGCCAACTCCGGATAGACGACCAACTGGCATCCGCGACTCGATGCCTCGTGCAACAAGGTGATCATGCGCGCGACGACGCTCTCGCGCGAGTCCTCACGTTGGACCGGCCCGAGTTGAGCGGCGCCCACGACGATCGTTCGTGATGCGGTCGGGGAGGTCATGCTGACTCCTTCTTCCAGGTGGTCTCGGCCAGGGTCCACATCGTGTCGAGCAACACGTTCGCTCCGGCCACGAGATCGGCGTCGTCCGTGTGCTCGGCGGCGTTGTGGCTGATTCCGAGGTGGGACGGGACGAAGATCATCGCCGCGGGGCAGACGCGGGCCAACATCTGCGCGTCGTGACCGGCACCGGACGGCATGCGCTTGACGGCATGCCCGTGTTCGACCGCGATCGTTTCGATGAGATCCACGACCCGGTCGTCGAAGACGACGGGTTCGAAGCGCGCCAGTCGACGACTCTCGATCGTGACGCCCTCGCGCTCTCTGAGTTCGGCGAGGAATCGTTCGACTCTCTTCTCGGCGACACGAAGAAGTGTCTCATCGGTGTTGCGCACGTCGACGGTCATCACGGCGGTGGCGGGGACCACGTTGATGAGGTTCGGAGCGAGATCGATCTTGCCGACCGTGCAGACCTGATTGCCGCCCATCTCGGTGGCCAGTTCGCGCAGGAACACGGTGATCGCCGCGGCGACGTACGCCGGATCGTGTCGAAGGCGCATGGGCGTGGTGCCGGCATGGTTGCTCTGACCGCGGATCGTGAGCTCCTGCCAGGAGATTCCTTGAACCCCGTCGACCGCCCCGATGGGGAAGCCCTCGGCTTCCAGAAGTGGCCCCTGCTCGATGTGCAATTCGACGAAAGCGTGAGGGGCGGGCCCGGGAACCGGGCCGGCTCCGTCGTATCCGATGCGGGTCAGCTCGTCGCCCAACCGGGCGCCGTCGATGGCCACAGTGTCCAACGCTTCCTCGATGCCCATCCCGCCGACGTAGACGAGGGATCCCAACATGTCGGGCTGGAATCGCGCGCCCTCCTCGTTGGTGAAAACCACGACGCTCAGAGGCCGCGAAGGTGTGAGCCCGGCCGTCATCAGGGTTTCGATGACCTCCAGCCCGGCGAGAACGCCGTAGTTGCCGTCGTATCGACCGCCCGTGCGCACGGTGTCGATGTGGCTTCCGGTCATGACGGGGTCACCGTCGCCGCATTCCCAGGTGGCGATCATGTTGCCGATTCCGTCGACCTCGACCCGAAGGCCCAGATCGACCATCCACGAACGCACCAGATCGCGCCCGTCGCGATCCTCGTCGGTGAGGGCCAATCGACACGAGCCGCCACCGGGTATGGGGGAGACCTCTCCCAAGTCGTCGAGTCGGGCGCGCAGGCGCCGACCGTCGATGCGCACGCCATGGGCCGACGGCCTCATGTTTCGTCCCCCTTGACCTGCGATGACACGAGCGAAGTTTACATTTTGTCAAACCGGTTTCGGGTATGGCGCGACGGGGGTCCGGGGTGGGGCGTGGCCGCTGGCTTAGCCTCGGCGCATGGTTCGGCCGGAGGGTGCGCGTTGACCGGTGGTCAAACCGTCGTCCTCTTGCTGTCGGTCCTGGTGGCCTCGACCACGCAGGTGACCGTGGGCTTCGGCTTCGCGTTGCTCTCGGTGCCCCTGATGACGATGGCCGTGCCCACGCGCGAGGCCGTGGTCATCTCCACCATCCTGGGCTTGCTGACCAGTTCCTTCCAGGCCTGGCACGGTCGTCGCGACGCCGACCGCACCCTGATCCGACGGTTGACGTCGGCGGCGCTCGTCGGGTTGCCCATCGGCTGGCTGGTGTTCACCCGGGTGCCCGACGATGTCCTGCGGGCCATTCTGGGCATGAGCGTTCTGGTGGCCGTGATGTTGCTCGCCACCGGTCTCGTGGCCCGGGGATCGACCCGTCTGGATGTCCTGTGCGGGGCATTGAGCGGAGCGTTGGCGTCCTCGTTGTCCACCAACGGACCTCCCTTGGTCTTCGCGCTCCAGGCCCGGTCGGTGCCGATGCGGGTGTTCCGCCCGACGATCAACACGGTGTTCACGTTCTCGGGGCTGTTGTCCCTCGTGGCGTTCGCTCTCAGCGGCGAGATCGAATCGGACGCCGTCGTTCACGCTCTGTGGTCCGTCCCGGTCCTGTTGGCCGGGTCGCGCATTGGCTTCTTGTTGCGGGTCCGGGTTCGCGAGGAGCACGCCCGGCGCATCGTGCTCACGTTGCTCACGCTGGCCGGCCTGAGCGCGATCCTCGCCGCGATCGTCTGACGCCGATCATCAGCCACCGAAGATGGTGAGCCACTGTTCCTTGGTCTTGGGCTTCAGCACGAAGTTGTGACTCCTCACCGATGCCAGTTCCTCATGGGACTCGTTCGAATACCGGTGTCCGGGGAAGATCACCGTCGAGTCCGGCATGTCGTTCAGTCGCTGGAGACTGTGGAACATGTCGTCGGGGTTGCTGCCCGGCAGATCGGTTCTTCCACATCCGTCGAGGAACAACGTGTCGCCGGAGACCAGGCAACCTCCGACGTGGAAACACTGGGAACCCGGTGTGTGTCCGGGAGTGTGGATGAGATCGATCGACACCTCACCGACCTCGACGACGTCACCGGATCCATGCGCGACCAGATTCGACTCGCTGACGCCGGTCGTTCGAACCACCCATGGCAGTTCGTGTTCGTTGACGTGAATCGGCAGGTCCACCCGCTCCAACAGGCGCGAGATCCCCTCGATTCGATAGTTCATCATCGACCCCCCGATGTGGTCGGGGTGGTAGTGCGAGGCCAACGCACCGACGAGCGACATCCCCTCGGCCTCGACCAGATCGACGATCTCGTCGACGCAATAGGCCGGATCCACGACGACGCATTCGGACGTGCCACGATCCCCGATCAGGTAGACGAAGTTGACCATTTGCCGCGCCAAGGGATCCTCTCGGGCGAAGTCGCGGCCCGAGAGCAACTGTCGGAAGAAGAAGCGTTCGTTCGTGGAGTCCAGTCCCATGCGGATGATCGTAGGCCCGCGTGGACGTCGGCGCACTCGGGTTCCTCGACCGGGCGCCGGTCTATCCTGAACGCATGTCCCATGCGCCGTCCGACCCCTCGCAGACCGCCGCGATCGACGAACTGACCCGACTCGAGCCGGGCATGGTGATTCCGTTCGGCGGACGTCGTTTCGCACGGGTGGACGAGAAGTTGGCCGCGGAGTTCCGGGAAGGCGACCGGCTCATCGTGGTTCAGAGCGACGGCACGCTCATCAGGATTCCCGCCGCGGTCGCCGGTGCCGTGGAGGCGTCGGTCGAGCGGGCGGACTCGGCTTTCCGTTCCATGCGCAGCGTCGATCAGTCCCGGGTGACCGAGTTCTACCGTTGCTTCGCCGACCGGCTCGAGGACGACACGACGTTCGGCTCGATCGCGCGAGCCAACGAGAACGACGTGCGTGTCGCGCGCGAAAGAGGTCGGGCCACCGGTCGTTTGGTTCTCGACGACAAGATGCGTCGGGGGATGATCGAGTCCTTGCGGTTGTGGCAGTCGATGGACAGTTCCATCGGACGGACCACCGAGCGGGTCGATCACGGAAACTGGACCGTGGAGGCGATCTGCGCCCCGCTGGGCGTGGTGGCGTTCGTCTTCGAGGGTCGACCGAACGTGTTCGCCGACGCCACCGGCGTACTGCGCGGTGGCAACACGACGGTGATGCGCATCGGTAGCGATGCTCTGGGAACCGCGCTGGCCATCATGGACACCGCCGTCACTCCCGCTCTCGAGTCGGCCGGCCTGCCGTCGGGCTCCGTCGAGCTGATCCGTGATGCGGATCGTGCCGGCGGTCACGCCCTGTTCAGCGACGATCGAATCTCGTTGGCCGTGGCGCGGGGCAGTGGCGCCGCCGTGGCCCAACTCGGAGCCGTGGCCCGTCAATCGGGCGTACCGGTCAGCCTGCACGGAACCGGCGGTGCCTGGATGATCGTCGACGAGACCGCTCCGGAGGGTCGTCTGCGGGTGTGTGTGAGCGCATCCCTCGACCGAAAGGTGTGCAACACGGTGAACGTGATCGTGTTGGTGGGCGACACCTCCCGGATCGCCGGTGAGGCGGCCGAGGGCGTCGTGGAAGCGTCGGGACGCCGGGGAACGACCGGAATCGTGCACCTGCTCGGGGACGACGCGAGAACCTTGCGATCGGTCTTCTCCGCGCACGACGTTCGAATCGTCGAGGGCGGGATCGGCGACAGTTCCACCGAATGGGAGTGGGACGAGGCGCCCGAGGTTTCGGTGCTCGCGGTCCCCCGCGTGGAGGAGGCGATCGATCTCTTCAACGCGCACAGTCCGCGATTCGTGGTCAGCGCCATCGTGGCCGACGCCGACATCGGTCGCTCGATCGTCGATCGTTGTGATGCGCCGTTCGTGGGAGACGGTTTCACCCGATGGGTCGACGGTCAATACGCGCTTCGACGGCCCGAGTTGGGTCTCTCGAACTGGGAGGGTGGTCGACTGTTCGCCCGGGGCGGGATTCTCTCGGGCGACGGAGTGTTCAGCGTCCGATACCGAGCTTCGACACCCGACGCGAATCAGCGACGCTGACGATCGACGTGGTCGACGGTCAATGGCCGAGAACGACGTCCATCAGTCGTTCGATGTATTTCGCGCG
>CAEZTS010000032.1_pt1 | contig 11685 bp, 9 predicted proteins | sample 7264281 | NCBI WGS metagenome assembly CAEZTS01 (sample SAMEA6813810, study PRJEB35770) | freshwater metagenome | biome: Freshwater; feature: Freshwater reservoir; material: water | place: Czech Republic | collected 2017-08-18 | depth 0.5m m
ACACCCACCAACGTGAGACCGACCCCGACGAACACCGCCGCCACCCCGGCCTCGGTGAGATCGAAACGGTCGCCGGCCAACAACGAGAACGTGGACTCGAAACCGCTGAACGCCACGATGGCGGTGAAGCCCGCCACCGCCAAGCCCCACAGCCGAACCTTGCCGACGTCCGCGTCGCGAAGTTCGCGCGCCGCCCGACGCGCCTCCACCGGTCGCGTTTCGGGCAGACGGAAGAAGGCCACGATCGCGTTGATCAAGGCCACCGTTCCGGCCACGTAGAACGGCAGATGCTCGCCACCCAGGGCCGCGAGTCCACCCAGGGCCGGACCCACCACGAATCCCACGCCGAACGCCGCCCCGAGAAGTCCGAGCAGTCGCGGACGCTGGTGGGGCGGGGCCACGTCGGTGACGGCGCCTTGAGCGACCGCCACGCTGGCTCCCGAGGCACCGTCGAGGATGCGACCGAGGAACAACACCCACAGCGCACCCGCGGCACCGGTGACGAACGAGCCGATCGCCGTGCCGAGCAACGAGATGAGGATGACGGGCTTGCGACCGATGCGATCGGACAACCGGCCCAGGATCGGCGAGAAGACCAACTGGGCCAACGAGAACGAGGCGAACAGCAATCCGACCTCGAGTCCGCTGGCGCCGTATCTCTCGGCGTAACGACCGAGGATGGGCACCACGATGCCGAACCCGACCAGATCGAGGGCCACGGTGAGCCAGATGGTGAAGAAACCCTGGGGCAGGGGCTCGCGCGTGGCGGTCTTTTCCCGACGGACCATCGTTGGATTCACCACGCGTCAGCGACGGACGGTGGTGCCCGCCTTGTTCGTCTCGACGATCCAGCCATCGGCCTGCAGGGCCGCGCGCAACGCGTCGGCGGTGGCGAAGTCCTTGGCCGCGCGGGCCGCGTCCAGGTCGGCGGCCATCTTCAATGTCTCGGCGGGCACGTCGGAGGCCTGCTTCAGATCCAGACCGAACGCCGCGCACATCGAACGCACCGCGGCCACCAACGCCGGAGCCGAGGCGTCCGACGCGTCGAGCGCGGTGTTGGCCCGACGCACCGTCTCGAACAACAACGCCGACGCCGACGGCGTGTCGAGATCGTCGTCCATGAACGCGCGGAAGCGGGCGATGACATCGGGGTCCGGATCGGCGTTCGCCACGTGTTGCGAACGGGCGGCGAAAGAATCCAGGCCACCGAGCGTGTTCACCGCGGCGTCGATGTTGTCCTGGCCGATGCGCACCGGGCTGCGGTAGTGCGTCTGCAACAACACGAGTCGGTACGCGCGCGGGTCGTAGTGCTGCAGCAGATCGAGCAGATTCGCCACGTTGCCGAGGCTCTTCGACATCTTCTCGCCCTCGGTGTCGACCACGAAACCGTTGTGCATCCAGTGATTGGCGAACTCGCGGCCCAACGCCACGGCCTGGGCCCGCTCGTTCTCGTGGTGCGGGAACTTCAGGTCCATTCCACCGCAGTGCAGATCGAAGCCGTCACCCAGGATCGACAGGCTCATCACCACGCACTCGCTGTGCCAACCGGGTCGACCTTCACCCCACGGCGACGGCCACGAGGGTTCGCCGGGCTTGCTGAACTTCCACAGGGCGAAGTCCGCCGGATGGCGCTTGTTTCCGGCCCCGAACACCTCGCGATCGCCACCGCCCGAGAGCATGTCGTCCAGGCTCTGGTGGGCCAACAGGCCGTAATCGGGGACGTTGGGCACGCTGAGGTACACCCCGTCCTCGGTGACGTAGGCGTTGTCACGGTCGATCAGCGTGGTGATCATGTCGACCATCTGGTCCACGTACTCCGTGGCGTGGGGAACGTCGGTGGGTCGCAACACGTTCAACTTGCCCATGGCGTCGAACCAGACGTTCTCGCACTTGTGGGTGATGTCCTGCCACGGACGACCCTCGCGATTGGCGCGATCGATGATCTTGTCGTCGATGTCGGTGATGTTGGAGACCAGTCGAACCTCGAGCCCGGTCCATTCGAGATACCGGCGGAGGATGTCGTAGACGAGCGTGGCACGGCCGTGTCCGAGGTGGGGCGGACCGTAGACCGTCGGGCCGCACAAGTAGATCCCCACCTTGCCCGGGGTGCGCAAACGCAGTTCGCGCACGTCCGAGGTGGCGGTGTCGTACAGCCTGAACATGGTGCGAGCCTACGCCCCCATGCCGGTCCACCTATAGCCTTGCCACCCATGGTGTCCATCCCCGACAAGCCCTCACTCGACGGAATCGAGAGCGAGTGGGCGCGCGTATGGGAGACCGAGGGAACCTACGCCTTCGATCGTTCCGCGAACCGGGCCGGTGTGTACGCGATCGACACTCCCCCGCCCACGGTGAGTGGTTCGTTGCACATGGGTCACGTCTTCTCGTACACCCACACCGACACCATCGCCCGCTTCCAGCGCATGTCGGGCAAGTCGGTCTTCTACCCGATGGGTTGGGACGACAACGGTCTGCCCACCGAGCGTCGCGTCCAGAACTTCTTCGGCGTGCGTTGCGATCCCAACGTCGCCTACGTCGTCGATTTCCAACCGCCGTTCCGTGGCGATCCGCCCAAGGATCATCAGCCGGTGGCCGTCTCACGACCCAACTTCATCGAGTTGTGCGAGGAACTCACCCACGAGGACGAAAAGGTCTTCGAGGACCTGTTCCGACGACTCGGTCTGTCCGTCGATTGGTCGTTGTTGTACGCCACCATCGACGAGCGCAGTCGACGCGCCAGCCAGCGCGCGTTCCTGCGCAATCTGGCCCGCGGCGAGGCGTACACGCAGGAGGCGCCCACGTTGTGGGACGTCGACTTCAAGACCGCGGTCGCCCAGGCCGAACTCGAGGATCGCGAACGGCCCGGCGCGTATCACCAGATCGCCTTCGCGCGCGTCGACGGCGGCGCCGACGTCATCATCGACACCACGCGTCCGGTGTTGATCGCGGCGTGCGTCGCCTTGGTGGCCCACCCCGACGACGAGCGCTACAAGCCGCTGTTCGGAACCAAGGTGCGCACGCCGCTTTACGGCGTCGAGGTCCCGATCATGGCCCACCCGCTGGCCCAACCCGACAAGGGCACCGGCATCGCCATGATCTGCACCTTCGGCGACGTCACCGACGTCATCTGGTGGCGGGAACTGAATCTTCCCACGCGCGCCATCATCGGTCGCGACGGACGCATCATCGCCACGCCGCCGAACGGACTGGACTCCGCCGAGGGTCTGGCCGCCTACGAGCAGATCGCCGGGTTGTTCGTCAATCAAGCGCAGAACAAGGTGGTCGAGGCGTTGCGCGAGAGCGGCGCCATGCTGGGCGAGCCGCGACCGATCACGCATCCGGTCAAGTTCTTCGAGAAGGGCGACCGCCCGCTCGAGATCGTCACCAGCCGTCAGTGGTACATCCGCAACGGCGGTCGCGACACGGACCTGCGCACCACCATGCTCGGTCGGGGCGATCAGTTGGTGTGGCATCCCGATCACATGCGCCATCGCTACGCGAACTGGGTCGAGGGTCTGAACGGCGACTGGCTCATCAGTCGTCAGCGCTACTTCGGAGTGCCCATCCCCGTGTGGTACCCGCTCGACGAGAACGGCGAGGCGGTTCACGATCGACCGATCATCCCCGACGAATCGTCGTTGCCCATCGACCCGTCCACCGACGTTCCCCCCGGATTCACGGCCGACCAACGCAACGTGGCCGGCGGCTTCACGGGCGACCCCGACGTGATGGACACCTGGGCCACGTCGTCGCTGTCGCCGCAGATCGCCGGCTGCTGGGAGGATGACGCGGACCTGTTCGCGCGCGTGTTCCCCATGGATCTGCGTCCGCAAGGACACGACATCATCCGCACCTGGCTGTTCAGCACGGTGGTGCGCTCGCACTTCGAGCACGACTCGCTGCCGTGGTCGAACGTGGCTCTGTCCGGATGGATCCTCGATCCCGACCGCAAGAAGATGTCCAAGTCCAAGGGCAACGTCGTCACACCGGTGGACCTGTTCGAGAAGTTCGGCAGCGACGCCGTGCGTTACTGGGCGGCCTCGGCGCGTCCCGGCGTGGACACCGCGTTCAGCGAGGAGCAGATGAAGGTCGGTCGCAAGCTGGCCACCAAGTTGCTCAACGCCAGCAAGTTCGTGCTCTCGTTCCCCCAGCCCGACGCGAACGCGTCGGCATCGGGCACGGTGACCAACGACGTCGACCGCGCGATGTTGGCCCGCGTGGCCGACACCGTGAACGAGGCCACCGAAGCGTTCGGTCAGTACGACTACGCGCGGGCGCTCGAGCGAACCGAGGCGCTCTTCTGGTGGTTCTGCGACGACTACGTGGAGCTCGTGAAAGGTCGCGCCTACGAGAGCCGGGGTCGAGAGCAAGCCGAGTCGGCTCAGCTCGCGTTGCGACTGGCGCTGTCGGCGATCCAGCGGTTGTTGGCCCCGTTCATCCCCTTCACCACCGAGACCGTGTGGCGTTGGTGGCAGAGCGGATCGGTGCACCGCGCGACGTGGCCCACCACCGCCGAATTGGGCGCCGTGGGCGACGCCACCCTGATCGACCCCATCGGTGAGGTGCTGGCACAGGTGCGCCGGGCCAAGACCGAGGCCAAGACCTCCCAGAAGACGCCGGTGGCGTCGGCCGCGGTCACGGGGAGTGCGGCCGAATTGGCGGCGGTCGAAACGGGCAAAGCCGACTTGTCCGAAGCGGGCAGTGTGCAGGCATGGAGCCTGGTGGAGGGCGCCGGACCGTTGACCGTCACAGTGGTGTTGGCCCCCGCCGAACCCCAATGAGGGCTCACCAGCGGTAGTTTTTGACCCTTGTGACCGAGGTTCAGCCGCCCCACGACGACGAACCGATCGTCGGCGACGACACCTTGAACCACCTGTCGGTGTTGCGCCCCGACCCGGCGCCGAAACGGCGTCGCACGTGGCCCCAGCGACTGGTTCTGGGCGTGAACGTGTTCGCGGTCGTCGCCTGCTTCGGCGCCGCCATCGGCATCTTCTACGGCAACGAGAAGGCCAACGACCGTCGCGTGGTGTCCATCATCGGGGCCGAGGGCGGGCCGACGCTCACGTTGCCCAGCACCACGGTGGCCCTCAACGAGGACGGATCGACGGCTTCCACCGAAGCTCCCGTCATCGTCGACGTGACGGCGAAGAACTTCCTCATCACGGGTAGCGACAACGGTGCGTGTGTCGATCCCGATTCGCCGTACGCCGCCGCCTTCGGCAATCGCAACGGTCTCGGTGAGCGCGCCGACACCATCATGATCCTGCGCCTCGACCCCACCACGAACGCCGCCGCGGTGTTGTCGTTCCCGCGCGACATGTGGGTGCGCATCGGCGGCACCAAGCGCATGGGACGCATCAACAGCGCCTTCAACGCCGACGACCCGAACACCCTCATCCTCACCATCTGGGACAACTTCGGGATCCTGGCCGACCACTACGTGAACATCGACTTCTGCGCGTTCAAGCAGATCGTCGACGCGGTGGGCGGCGTTCGCGTTCCGTTCGCCACGCCGGTGCGCGACCGCCACACGAACCTGCTGATCGAGTCGGCCGGCTGCCACACGTTCAGCGGCGAGGAAGGCTTGGCCTACGTTCGCTCGCGCCACTTCCAGTACTTCGATCCCAAGAAGAAGGAATGGGTGGAGGATCCCGCCTCGGATCGCGGACGCATCTCGCGCCAGCAGGACTTCCTGCGTCGCGCCATCCAGATGGCCCTCGACAAGAGCGCCGGTAGTCCGGCCGTCGCCAAGCAGTTGATCGATGCCGGCATTCAGAACGTGATCCTCGACGCGAATCTGACCACCGGCAAGTTGCTCGAACTGGCCTCGGCCATGAAGAACCTGAATCCGACGACGATGCGCACGTATCAGGTCGAGGGACGGGGCGTGGACAAGAGCGGTCAGTCGGTGTTGGAGCCCCTGTTGAAGTCCGACAGCATGAAGGCCGTGCTGGCCGTGTTCCAGGGCAAGGCTCGACTGGTGGACGCGCCCGAGCAACTCTTCGAAATGGCCGCCACCTCGGTCGCCTCGGCCACCACCGCCGCCCCGGGAACGACGGCCCCGGGATCCACCGTCAAGCCGGGTGCCACCACCACGACCTCGTCGCTCGTTCCGGTCTACGTGGACGAGAACACCTACGGCGTTCTGCCCCCCGACGATCCCGCCTGCCGCTGAATCGTTTCGACTAGCCCAGCACCTCGCGCAGAGCGCCGGGAACGTCCGTGGGTCCGTCGATCACGGCCAGTCGCGCCCCCACCTGCCCGGCCAGCACGCGCGCCTCGGCGTCGTCGCCCGCGGGAGCCAGGATCACCACTTCCTCCAACGACCGGGCGGCGGCCACCACGTCACCTTCCACCGTCGCCCGACAGTCGCTCAACACCACGGTGATGCGACGACCGGCTCGCGTGCGCGACAACTGCTCGCCCGCCGCGCGCAACGCACCGGCCAGATCGGTGGTGCCGAACCCGCGCAACGACAACACGTCGTTCACCACCTGCTCCCCCGACTTCGTCGAGTTCTGACTCTTGGCCACCACCACGTCCTTGCCGAAGGCGATCACGCTGTAGTCCTCGGGGCTGCGCCACGCCACCGCGGCCGCCGCCATGGCCGAGGTCGCCAACGGCTTGCCTCCCATCGAACCACTGCGATCCACCAACAACGCGATCGCCGTCGACGGCCGCACCCAACCACGCACCTTCAACGCGTCGGCGTCCACGGCGCGCCCTTCACCACGGGCTCCGATGATCTCCTCCATCGACGCGTCGAGGTCGATGTCGCCGGCCTCGGGGCGATACGGCATCGTGGCCATCTTGCCGATGCCCCGTGGTCGCACCGGTCCACGCTTCGACACGTCGAGGAACAACCGGCCCGCCAACCGCTTGGCCAGTTCGCGCAACTTCGGATCGGTGGCACCGGTGAGATCGGCCAGCAACGCCAGCATCGCGTCGGCGTCCTCCTCCATCGCCTCGTCGACGGCGTCCTCGTCGATCTCGCCCACCTCGGGTGACACCTGTTCGAACTGCTGGTGCCGCGCCAACTCGCGTCGCGACAACGTCTTCTTGGAGGCTTCGTTCACCGCCTCGTCGGCGGCGTCACCTTGCTTGGCTACCGGGTCGCCCCCGACGGGGCGCTCGCTTTTCCCGACTCACCGACCGGCGCGGGATTGAACACCTCGTTCCACAACTCGGTGATGATGTCCTCACTGGTGCGCGAACTTCCCTCGCGGACTCGCACGCGACCCGACAACGCCACCAACGCCGCGTCCAACGACACGGCCGGATCGTTCACGGTGGACGCGCGCACCGCCGCCAACGACGAGGCGACGGCGGTCATGTCGATCGCACCGCGCACGGACGAGCCCACGCGCAGATCGGCGTGAGCGCGCGTGCGTCGGACCAACTCGACCGTCTTGTCCAACCAACCGCCGGGCAGTCCGTCCACACCGCGCGCGGCGATGCGCGTCTCGACCTCGGCCGACTGGTACCCGACCGAGACGCGGCACACACGGTCGTACACCGCACCACTGATGCGCGCGGTGCCCACGGCGTCGAACGGGTTCATGGCGGCCACCAATCGGAATCCGGGGTTGGCGGCGACTCGTCCGAAACGCGGCACGTTCAGTTCGCCCTCGCTCATGACGGTGATGAGCACGTTGAGCGTCTCTTCCGGGATGCGGTTGATCTCCTCGACGTACAGCAACGAACCGTCGCGCATGGCAGTCACCAGCGGGCCGTCGACGAAGACGTCGGCCTCGTAGCCCTCGGTCAGCACGCGCGCGGGGTCGAAGTGACCGACCAATCGGGCGGGGGTCAACTCGGCGTTGCCCTCGACGAACACGAAACCGATTCCGAGACCACCGGCCACCGCGCGCAACAACGTGCTCTTTCCGGTCCCGGGCGGACCCTCGAGCAACACGTGCCGATCGGCGTCGAGCGCCGCCACCACCAGTTCCACCTCGCGGCGACGACCGATGACGACGTCGTCGAGCGACGCGATGAGCTCGGAGATCGGTGTGGTCACTTCAGGATGACGCCACGGATGTTGGTGCCCACGCGCATGTCCTCGTAGCCCTCGTTGATCTGATCGAGGGAGTAGGTCTTGCTGATGAGCTCGTCCAACTTCAACTGGCCGGCGCGGTACATGTCGAGCAGGGCGGGGATGTCGGCGCGCGGGTTCAGCGAGCCGAAGATGGTGCCCTTGATCTCCTTGTTCCACATGGCCAGGTTGAACAGGTTCACGTTCGCGGTCTCGCTCGTCATGGGCGAGATGGCGGTGACCACCACGGTGCTGCCCTTGCCGGCCAGGTTCATGGCCTCGCCCATCATCTCGCCGTGCAGAACGCCGGGCGTCAGAATGACGCGATCGGCCATCTGGCCGTACGTCATCTCCATGACCGACAACATGGCGTCGGCCATCGACGGGAAGGTGTGGGTCGCGCCGAACTCCATGGCCTTCTCGCGCTTGAACTCGACGGGGTCGATGGCGATGATGCGCTTGGCGCCCGACATGCGCGCGCCCTGAACCGCGTTGATGCCGATGCCACCGATTCCCACCACGACCACGGTGTCACCGGGCTGGGTGCCGGCGCGATTGGCGGCCGAGCCCCAACCGGTGGCCACACCACACGACACGAGCGCCACGCACTCGAGCGGGATGTCCTTCTCCACCTTGATGATCGACTGCTCGCTGACGCAGGCGTACTCCGAGAACGTGCCGACCTTGGCCATGAGCGTGACGGGCTTGCCGTTCACGAAGTGACGGTGCGTGTCGTCGGTGATCATTCCACCGATGAAGGTCTTGGCACCGTTGTCGCACAGGTTCTGACGACCGGTCGAGCAGTAACGGCAACGACCGCACGAGGGAACGAACGACGCCGACACGTGATCGCCCACGGCGACGCTGGTGACACCGGGGCCGACCTCCACCACCACGCCGGCGCCCTCGTGGCCGCCGATGATGGGGAAGAAATCCTCGATGCCCATGAGCGGCCACACCTCCTTGGGCGGAACCATGTCGCCGGTGACGAGGTGCTCGTCGCTGTGGCACAAACCGGCGGCCTTCCAGTGCACCAACACCTCACCGGTCTTGGGCGGATGGACCTCGATCTCCTCGATCTTCCATTCCTGATTGAGGCCCCACAGGACCGCGGCCTTGGACTTACGGATTCCGGACATGGTTGGCTACCCCCTGCGCGGACGACCCTCGTCCCGCACACCGAACGCTAGCCAGTCGGGGCCCGATCGCCCCAGACGAGACGCGCCCGGCGGGAACCGCTCGCGGCTCCGGTCGGGCTTCAGTACACCAGCACGCCGCGGATGTTCTCGCCCTTGCGCATGTCCTCGTAGCCCTCGTTCACGCCCTCCAACGGGTACGTGCGGGTGACCAGACCGTCCAGGTCCAACTGACCCTCGCGGTACAGGCTGGCCAGCTTGGGGATGTCGGCGCGCGGGTTTCCCGAACCGAAGAGCGAACCCACCACCTGCTTCTCCATGAGGGTGATGTCGAGCATGTTCATGCTCGCACCCATCTCGAGCGCCGGATGGATGTTGGTGACCACCACGCGACCACGCTTGGCGGCCAGGGCCATGGCCTCGTGCATCACCGAGCCCTGACCCACGCCCATGGTCATGATGACCTTGTTGGCCATGGTGCCCCAGGTGATGTCCTGCAGCAGGGCCACGGCCTCGGTCATGCTGGTGGCGGTGTGCGTGGCGCCGAACTCCATCGCCTTCTCGCGCTTGAACTCCACGGGGTCGATGGCCACGATGCGCTTGGCACCGGCCAACTTGGCGCCCTGAATGGCGTTGGCACCGATTCCACCGACGCCCACCACCACCACGGTGTCACCGGGCTTGGTCTCGGCCGCGTACACCGCCGAACCCCAACCGGTGACCACGCCACAACCCAACAGACACACCTTGTCGAGGGGCAGGTCCTCGTCCACCTTGATGCAGGAGGCCTCGTTCACCACCGTGTGCTTGGCGAAGGTGCCGAGCAGACACATGAGACCCAGATCCTGACCGCGCGCGTGGTGACGAGCGCCGCCGTCGGTGATCTGGCGGCCACCGCCCATCAACGCACCGAGGTCGCACAGGTTCTGGTGACCGGTCGAACAACTGCGGCATCGTCCGCACGAGGGGATGAACCCGAACACCACGTGGTCACCGGGGGCCAACCACGAGACGCCCTCGCCGACCTTGCGCACGATGCCGGCACCCTCGTGGCCTCCGATGATGGGCAGGGCGAAGGGCAGATCGCCGGTGACGAGGTGCTCGTCGCTGTGGCACATGCCCGAAGCCTTCATCTCCACCAACACCTCGCCCGGCTGGGGATCGTCGAGTTCGATCTCCTCCACGCTCCAGGGCTTGTGGGTCTCCCACAGAATGGCGGCCGTCGTCTTCATGTTTCCCCCTGGGATGATCCGGGCGGGCACCTTGGCGACCGCCAACTCCTGGGCGAACGGTAGTCGGTGCCGGACGGGACCGTTGTACGCTTCACCCCATGGACAGCCCGACCGCCCCCGCCACCTCGTCCTCCAACTCGCCCGTCACCTCGTCGTCCGACCCGGTGAACGGCACGGCCGCCGACGACACCGTCATCGACAGCGACCTCCTCGTCGAGGAGATCAGCATCGATGGCATGTGCGGCGTCTACTGAGCACTCCCCCGCGGAGCCCGTCGTGACCGTCGCTCTCGACTCCGTGCTCGAGTTGCATCCCCAGGTAGCGGTACGGCCCGAACCGTTCGGAGCCCTGGCGTATCACTACGGCAACCGACGTCTGATCTTCCTGAAGCACCCCGACGTGGTGCGCGTCGTGCAGCAGCTGGCGCAGCACTCCGACGTGGCCGCCACCCTCGGTGCCTGTGGCATCGCCCCCGACCGGCACGATTCCTTCGTGGCCGCCCTCGCCTCTTTGCAGAAATCGGAGATCGTTCGTGAGCGCATCATCGCTGGTTGATCAGATGAAGCGGGGCCTCGACGCCCCGATCTGTCTCACGTGGGAACTCACCTACGCCTGCAACCTGCAGTGCGTGCACTGTCTGTCGTCCAGCGGCCAACGCGACGAGCGCGAGTTGTCCACCGCCGAGGCCAAGCGCGTGCTCGACGAACTGCGCGACCTGCAGGTCTTCTACATCAACATCGGTGGTGGCGAGCCCATGGTCCGCCGAGACTTCTTCGAGTTGCTCGAGTACTCGGTGGGTAACGGCATCGGCGTGAAGTTCAGCACGAACGGTGCCTTCATCGACGCCGAGAAGGCCCGCCGACTCGCGGCCATGGATTACCTGGACATCCAGATCAGCCTCGACGGCGTGGACGCCGTCACCAACGACGCGGTGCGAGGCATCGGGTCCTACGACATGGCACGACGCGCCATGGACAACCTCGCCGCGGCGAACTTCGGACCCTTCAAGATCTCGGTGGTCGTCACCCGCCATAACGTTCCGCAACTGGACCAGTTCAAGGCCCTCGCCGATTCGTACGGCGCGCAGTTGCGCATCACGCGTCTGCGACCCTCGGGTCGTGGTGCCGACACGTGGAACGAGTTGCATCCCACCAACGGTCAACAGCGCGAGATCTACGACTGGCTGATGAAGCACGGCGAGAACGTTCTCACCGGCGACTCGTTCTTCCACCTCAACGCGTTCGGCGAATCCCTGCCCGGGTTGAACATGTGCGGTGCCGGT
>CAEZTS010000033.1_pt1 | contig 11646 bp, 14 predicted proteins | sample 7264281 | NCBI WGS metagenome assembly CAEZTS01 (sample SAMEA6813810, study PRJEB35770) | freshwater metagenome | biome: Freshwater; feature: Freshwater reservoir; material: water | place: Czech Republic | collected 2017-08-18 | depth 0.5m m
GCACGAGCGACCACAGCACCACCAATGCGGCAGGAATGAGCGCCGACCATTCCCCGGACAACTCGAGTTCCCGCAACACCAATCCCGATGCCGTGGCCGCGGCACCCAGGGTGACGAGTTCCAGGACCTCGCCGAGTCGATGCCAGGCACCGGCTCGTTTCTGGAACAAGACCGCCGCGTACCCGGCCAACAGGGCCACGAGGTACAGGGTGGCGGCGATCGCGAAGCGCGAGGCGTCCTCGAAGACGGCGATCACCAAGCGCGCCGCGCCGACCAACACCAACAGACCACCGAGATACCCCACGATTTCCCGCGTCGGGAGCGAGAATCGTGGGGCCTTCTCGATGAGCTCGGCTTCGGAGTCGGTCAAGCGACCGGTCCGCACCAACTGCTCGAGAACTTCTGGTTGTGACAAGCGATCCATGGCCTCAGTATTCCGAGTCCGTCACCCCGATGACCAGAGACTTCCGTACTCGATTCAGGTCGTGCCCGGCTCACACCGTCACGGTGTCGGACGGTGACGTCCCCGCCAACTGCCACACCCATGTCGGGAGCATGTGAGGCAGGAGAAGTGCACCGTCCCAGCCCTCGGTGGTGTCGACGTACTCGGTGCCCACGGGCATCTCGTCGATGGGCAAACGCCCCCAGAAGTCCTCGATCCAGAGCACCTTTCTTCCCGCTCGCAACGCCTCAGCAACCAGATCCTTGGCGGCGTTCGCCTTCCAGTCGACGAAACGGGAATTGGTCCCATCATCCACCACCTCCAACTTCCCGATGCCAAGGAAGTCGGCGATCTCATCGTTCGCACGATGTCTCCACGTTGTGCACCAACGGACCTCCGCCACACGGCAGAGCGTCCGAATGAGTTCCGGCATGTAGCCCGGAACCAGAAGGGTGTACCCATGACTCCGGAAGGAGTGGGTCTGCCAAGCATCGGTACCCAGACCGACGTATTCGATGTCGTTGATGACCCCATCGACATCCAGCAGGATCAGGGGGCGTTCCATGTTCGTTTCCTTTCGTTGGGGCCCGGGGGCCGGGTTCGCAAAAAGAGAAACGAGGGTCCGCTGGGAAAATGTGCGCATGCACACACGTACGAAGAAATCCGCTCCCCCCGTTCGTTGGCGCGTCGCCGTGGTCGAACTGCACGGTGACCTGCCGCGACGACACCCCGACCTGGCCAATGTGAAGGTCTCTCTCACGGTGAAGGACCCCGCCCGCATCGCCGACCACCGGGACGACCTGGCACCCAAACGAGTCTTTGTCGACAGAAAGGACGCCGCGAAGGTTCGTGACTCGCTCATCAGGCGACTACGGGACCGCGGATACACCGTCAACGGCAACCTCGAGGTGTATTCGCTGTACGTGATCGAGTTGGAGTCCTCGGCGGCACCCGACCATCGCGGATACCTCTACGTCGGCCAGACCGCGATCGATCCGGCACTTCGCGTGGAACAGCACCGAACCGGTCACTGGCTCCGTGGCAAACCCGCGCACAGTCGAACCGCCCATCGCCTCTTCGTGCGCCGTCGACCCGACATGGAACCGACCCGCGTCTACTTCTCGCGCGAGGAGGGGATGCGCGCGGAAAGCCGGCTTCGTCGCCGCTTGGAGGCGCGGGGTTACCGCGTCGAGGGTGGCACCGAGCGACTGAACGAGATCTAGATCACCGGGGCCGAATGTGCGAGGAACTCGTCGTTGGGTTCTCTCCGGTGACATGAGCGCCTTTCCACACCCGAACCTCGGCCCGTCCACTCCCGATCCCACGACCCTCTCCCGCCTACGACGGACCAGGGCGGCTGCCGTGGTGCTTCTGGTCGCACTCATGCTTTTGGTCCTCGTCCTCGAACGGGGCGGAGATTTTTTCGAGGGCGCGAACCATCGACGTCTCCCCGTCCTCCCCGCCGTCGGATTCGCCCTCCTAGCAGGGGGAATCGGAGTGATCGCCCGTGCCGTGCACCGGGCCCGACGGGCGGTTGTCGACCACTGAATCGACCGGGGAACGCCTAATTCGGTTGACGTCGGCGTTTTCAGGTGGTTTCCTACACAACGTCATGAACCGCTCCGTGAACCCGATGTCGATCCGCGAGATCGCTTCGTCGTGTGGTTCCGTCGCGCCCATGCACACCACCCACGCAACGGCTGCCGACACCACCACGTATTCGTGGCGCATGGTGTTCGCAGCCAAGCAGAACAAGGCCGCCAAGGCCTTCGCTGTGGCGAACACCAAGCGTTCGCCCCAGCGGCTCGGGGAGCCTCTCACGTAGGTCACACACCAACGTCGAGAACCTCACCGAGGCCGCTGGGATCAACCCGGCGGCCTTTCTCGTTTTCCCGCCCACCTTCCAACCGTCGACCAAACCACCCGAACACCAGGAGAAGCACCATGAGCAGCACGATCACCATCCAGGATGAGATCCTCGACGCCGACGTGAGCGTCGCGGTCTTCCACGCCACCGCTCGGTGCGCCGACGGCAACGGCACCCTGACCCCGTTGTTCTTCAGCGACGTGAACGTCGACATCGCCCGGGCCAAGGCCGTCTGTCGGCGATGTTCGCTGTCCGACGCGTGCCTGCGCGGGGCCCTCGAACGCGAGGAGCCCTGGGGGGTGTGGGGCGGCGAGCTGATCGAGAGTGGTCGGATCATCGCCGACCGACGGCCCCGTGGTCGGCCCTCGGTGTTGCCCAAGCCCATCTTGGTGATCGACGAGGACCGCACACTTCGCACCATCGCCAACGTTTCGGAACAGAGGCCCGACGAGGTGGTGGTGCGCGTCGCCTGAGCGGGGCGCCACGCCGGTTCGACCCATCGGCTCTTTTCTCGGTTGCGGGCAACGCTTGACGACCCCGCGACTGCACCGGGAGATCCCGGCCGCAGGTTCCTCCACTGCGGCCGGGCATCCCAGGCCCACCGAGCCGACACCGCGCCAGCCCCACAGTTAGCCTCTCCTCGGTGATGAAACGCGTCCCCCCGTTGCTGATCGCCCTGCTCGCCGGCTTGGCGGCGGTCGTGCTCGTCATCGCCATCGGAACGCGGGGCACCAACGGCGACTCCGACAACGACGTCGTTCTCGACGAACCCGGCGAGTACCAACAGCCGGGAATCCCCACCAACGCACCGTTGGCCGGAGCCCGAATCGCCACGGCCACGATCCTCGACCTCGACGGCAACGACGTGGACCTCGTGGCACTCCTCGACGGTCGGCCGATGCTGGTGAATTTCTGGTTCTCGAACTGTCAGCCGTGCAAGCGTGAGATGCCGGCCCTGCAGAAGGCGTGGGCCGACTTCGGCGATCGCGTGCGCTTCGTCGGCGTGAACACCCAGGACAGCGCCTCCATCACCCGATCCTTCGCCGAGGACGTGGGCGTGAAGTACGAATTGCTGCGCGACCCCGACGGCCGACTGGTGACCGCCAACGGCATCGCCACCTTCCCCACCACTCTCATGGTCGCCGCCGACGGAACGGTCGTCGAGCAAGTCGCCGGCGAGGTCACCGGCGACGATCTGACGCGCATGCTCACCGAGCTGACGGAGTCGTGACCACGTGAACGATCGGCTCTGGCTCAGCTTCGGTAGCGGACTGTTGGCCGCCGTGAACCCGTGTGGTTTCGTGTTGTTGCCGACGTACCTCATGTACTTCCTCGGCGTCACGGGCCGTCCCGGCACGCAACGGGCGAGTGTCCGCCGCGCGTTGACCGTGGGCGCTTCGCTGTCGGCCGGATTCATGAGCGTGTTCCTCGTCGTCGGGGCCGTCACGCGTCTCTTCACCGACTACATCAATCAGAACGCGAAGTACGTGGCGTTGCTCATCGGAGTCGCCCTCTTCGTCATGGGCGTGGCCATGCTCGCCGGCTGGAGGCTGCCGTACACCACACCGAAACTCGACGTCGGACGACGCGACCGCACCACCGCCAGCATGTTCGTCTTCGGCGTCGCCTACGCCGTCGCCTCCATCGGTTGCACGCTCGGACCCTTCACCGCCACGGTGCTCGGCACCATCACCACGGAGGGTTTCGCTCTCGGCCTGTTGGCCATCGCCCTGTACGGAATCGCCATGTCATTATTGGTCATCGCGCTCACGGTCACGTTGGCCCTCGCGCAAGGTGGCCTGTTGCGAACACTGCGCAACGGCATGAAGCACGTCGAGCGCGCCTCGGCCGTGGTGATGATGCTCAGTGGTTCGTACCTCGCGTGGTACTGGCTGAACGACATCCGTGAGAACTACGACGACGACATCACCGGCAACGTCATCGGCTGGCAGGAGCGCGTCGCACGGAGCATCGACGACAATCGGACCGTGGTGGCTCTCGTTCTCACGATCGTGGTGATCGTCGCGATCGCCTTCGCGCGGGGACACGGGCGCCGATCGTCGGAAAACGGCTGACGTGTTCCGCGACCTTCTGGATCATCCCGACGTCGAGGAGGTGTTGGTGCTGCGCGGCCACGACAGACCGCGCCATCTGCGCCTGGGCTTCATGGCGTATCACGGCGGAGGTCTGGAGGAGATGACCGAGGTGATCGCCCAACACGCGGCCGAACACAGCGAATCCAGCTACTACGGCGTGCATCAGCCCCGCGGGATGGAGCGACACGTTCCGTCCATCGAGGTGTCACCGGACGCGTCCGAACGATTGCGTGCGTTCCTGGACCACGTGCACGTGGTGGTGACCATCCACGGTTACGGCCGGCAGGGCTACTACTCCACGTTGTTGCTCGGCGGCCAACATCGCGACTTCGCGCGACACATCGGCGCCCATCTGCGCCGACATCTTCCCGCGTATCGCATCATCGACGACGTGGACGAGATCCCGAAGGAACTGCGCGGACTTCACCCGCGCAATCCGGTGAACCTTCCTCCGGACCGCGGAGTGCAGATCGAGTTGCCACCCCGGGTGCGCGGGACGACACCGTTGTTCTGGGACTGGGAGGGCCCGGAGCTCGTGCCCCACACTCGATCGTTGGTGGACGGCTTGGTGGAGGCGGCCCGAACGTGGCTCAGGGGGCCAGACGTTCGATGACCCACGCGCCGTCGACGTCGGCGCGATAACGAAACCGGTCGTGCAGACGACTGGGACGACCCTGCCAGAACTCGTACGACAGTGGCGTGAGCAACCATCCACCCCAGTGCGGAGGTCGGGGAACCTCGCGACCCTCGAATTCGGAGGTGTACCGAGCCACCGAATCCCCGAGTTCGGAACGATCGGAGATGACCGTGCTTTGCGGCGAGGCCCAAGCGCCGATCTGGCTTTCGCGCGGACGCGAGGCGAAATACGCGTCGCTCTCGAAGCGGGACAACACCTCGACCGTGCCCCGCACGCGCACCTGACGATGCAGGGCCACCCACGGGAACACCGCACTGGCGAAGGGATGCGAATCCAGTTGACGACCCTTGGCGCTCTCGTAGTTTCCGAAGAAAGTGATGCCGTCGTCGTCGACACCCCGCGCCAGAACGATGCGCGTGTCCGGCACTCCGTCATCGTCGACGGTGGACACGGCCATGGCGTTGGGCTCGGGCAGGCCGGCGTCGAGTGCGTCGACGTACCAAGCGTGCCATTGCTGAACCGGTGATTCGTCGAGGTCGTCGCGGTCGAGGCCCGCCGTCTCGTATTGCACGCGGCGATCACGGACGTTCACGGGATCAGCCTTTCGGACGAATGCGATCGAGGCCCCGCATGTAGGGGCGCAACACCTCGGGGACCACCACGGATCCGTCGGCTTCACGGAAGTTCTCCATGATCGCGGCCCACACGCGCGGCACGGCGAGCGCCGAGCCGTTGAGCGTGTTGGCGATGTGCGTGCCCTTTTCCCCGGCACGTCGATAGCGAATGTCGGCACGACGACCCTGATAGTCACTGAACCACGACACCGACGAGACCTCGAGCCACGTGTCGCAACCGGGGGCGTACACCTCGATGTCGAAACTGCGATGGTGACTCTGACCCATGTCGCCGGTGCAGATCTCGATGATCCGGTAGGGCAAGCCGAGCCCGCCGATGAGGGACTCGGCGCGATCGCGCAACTCGATGAGCATGGAGGGGGCCTGTTCGGGGGTGCTGAGCGCGAAGATCTCGACCTTGTCGAACTCGTGCGACCGCAACATGCCGCGGGTGTCGCGACCCGCCGACCCCGCTTCGCGGCGATAGCAGGGCGAGTAGGCCATCAAGCGCACCGGCAACTGCGACTCGTCCAGGATCTCACCGGCGTACATCGACGTGAGCGGAGCCTCGGCGGTGGGAATGCACCACAGATCGTCACGCTCGATGGCGTAGGCGTCCTCGGCGAACTTGGGCAGTTGGCCGGTGGCCGTGAGCGTGGCCGTGGTGACGAGCGACGGGGGACGGATCTCCTCGAAGGCGTCGGCGTTCCTGTCGAGCGCGTACTGGCACAGGGCCCGCGACAACTGGGCGCCGGGACCACGCTGCATGGTGAACATCGCACCGCTCAACTTCACGGCCCGCTCGTTGTCGAGAACACCCAGCTCGGCGGCGATGTCCCAGTGCGCCACGCGACGATGATCGGGGAACGATGCCGGCATCTGCTCTGGTCCCTTGACGACCGGATTGTCGTGGTCGCCGCCACCGTCGGGTGCGTCGGCGCTGGGAGTGTTCGGCAGACGCAGCATGATCTCGCGCAGCTGGGCCTGCACCGCGTCGAATTGCTCGGCCAGGTTCTTCTCACCGTCGCCGAGGGCGCGGCTCTCGGTTTGCAGCAGTTCCGCCGCCGAGTCGTTTCCGTCGCGACGGGCCTGACCCACCTGCTTGGACAGTTCGTTCACCCGCGCGCGGATGCCGTCGCGCTCGGAGGTGATCTGGCGGAGTTGCTCGTCGAGAGCGACGGCCGCGTCGAGTTGCTGCAACAGTTCGGGCTTGCCGCGACGGGCCAACGCGACCCGAACGGACTCGGGGTCATGGCGGAGCAGACGAACGTCGATCACAGAAGTCAAAGGATACCCGTCATGCTTCGACGACGACCGTGCGAAATCGCCCCACGAAAACCGCGTGAGTAGTCTCGAGGCGTGACCAGCGACGCCTCGGCGGGCTTCAGCCGAATCGACCGCACCGAGCGCACCCTCGAGGTGGAGAACCTGAGCGTGCGCTACGGCGACGTGTTGGCGGTCGACTCGGTGTCGTTCTCGGCTCGGCCGGGCGAGGTCACCGCCGTCCTCGGCCCCAACGGTGCCGGCAAGACCAGCACCATCGAGGTCTGCGAGGGGTTGCGGCGTCGGACCTCGGGCGACGTGCGCGTTCTGGGCCTCGACCCTCACCGGAATCGGCGCTCCCTGGCGAACCGGATGGGCATCATGCTGCAAGAGGGTGGCGTCTATCCGAGCGCCCGGCCGGTGGACGTCATCCGTCAATACTGCGGGCTCTATTCGACGGGGGCCGGCACGAGCGTCGACCCCGAGGAACTGATCGAGTTGGTGGGGTTGTCCGAACGGCGGCGCACCGCGTGGCGTCGCCTGTCGGGGGGAGAAAAGCAACGCGTGTCCTTGGCGTTGGCCCTGGCCGCTCGGCCCGCGATCGTCTTTCTGGACGAGCCCACCAGTGGGGTCGACGTCAACGGGCGAACCATGATCCGGTCCGTCATTCGCAACCTGGCCGACGAGGGTTGCACCGTGATCCTGGCCACGCACGAGTTGGACGAGGCCGAGAAGGTGTGCGACCGCGTGGTGATCTTCGACAAGGGCAAGGTGTTGGTGAACGGCACCCTCGACGACGTCCGTAAGGCCCGCCAAGCCGTGCGTCTGCGCACGGTGAGGCCGCTCGACCTGGACGCCATGCCCGAGAATCTCGCCGGTTGGCTGATCGAGGAAACCCCGGGCAATTACACCATCGAGGACGCGCCGCAAGGCCTCATCGGTGCGTTGGCCGTGTGGCTGTCCGAACGCGGCATCGACGTGATCGAACTGCGCGCCGGCATGAACAGCCTCGAGGACGTCTTCAAGAATCTCACCGGAGGTCGGTCATGAGCCGCGTGCCCGGTCCCTTCCGGTCGCAGTTGCGCGCCGAGTTGACGGTGGTACTGCGCAACGGCGAACAATTGTTGCTGACCCTCATCATCCCGGTTCTGCTGTTGGTGTTCTTCAGCACGGTCGACGTGTTGCCCACCGGAGACGTGCGCGAACCGATCGACTTCCTCACCCCCGGCGTGCTGGCACTCGCCGTGATGAGTAGTGCGATGGTGAGTCTGGGCATCGCCACCGGCTTCGAGCGCGGCTACAAGGTGCTGAAGCGCCTGGGTGCCACTCCCCTCGGTCGACCTCGTTGGCTGGCGGCCAAGATCACGACCGTCATCGTGGTGCAGATGATCCAGCTGGCCGTGCTGGTGCCGGTGGCCTTGGTGCTCGGTTGGGACGCCGGGTCGGCTCGGTGGCCGTTGGCGGTGGGTGCCGTCATCACCGGAACGATCGCCTTCGGTGGCGTCGGACTGTTCATCGCCGGACGCCTGCGGGCCGAGATCAATCTGGCCGCGCAGAACGGCCTGTACTTGTTGCTGTTGCTGTTGGGCGGAATGGTGATCCCGTTCGACGAGTTGCCCGAGCCTCTCGCAGCGGTGGCCAAGTGCCTGCCCAGTGGCGCGTTGGCCGATGTGTTGCGCGACGCGTTGGTGGGCGGCGCCGACCGCCCGGGCACGTCGTGGCTGGTTCTGGGGGCGTGGGCCGTGGTCGCTCCGGCCCTCACAGCGTTCACATTCCGCTGGGAGTAGCGATCTGGGTCGTCAGCGGGATTCGCGGATGGGTTCGGTTTCCTCGAACGCCTTCTCCACGTCGGCCATGGTGAGGGGCTTGCGAACGTAGGCCGACTCGTTCTCGGTGCGGAACGTGCGCACGAAGGTGCGCACGAACATCACGATGATGATGGTCCACAGGAAAATGGAGCCGCCCAGTTTCATGATCGCTCCGGCCATCTGCTGGTCGTTGCTGACCGACACGCCCCAGACCCGCACCGGCGTGGCGTAGTGCTTGTACACCGTTCCCTCGGCGAAGGTCAACCAACCGGCCGGCACGGTGGCCACCACGCTGTTCAGGAACAGGTAGATCATCTTGCCCATCGGTGAGATGTGGTGCTCCTTCAACGGCCCGCACACCGGCAACCACATCAGAATCGAACTCGTCACCAGGAGAACGTGCACCGAATAGTGCAACGGCGCGTTCGACACCGAACGATTCACCACCGCCGGCACGTGGCTGACCATCACGATCACGTTGAAGAGGAAGGCGGCCCGAACGGGGTGCGCCATGAAGTTCAGCGCCCGCAACGCCCGGCCCTTGCCCACCAGCGTGCGCACGAACCATTCGGGAGTGGCCAGTACGACCAAAGGAGGCATGAAGTACGTGAGCGCCATGTGCTGGAACATGTGCACCGAGTACAGATACTCCTCGGCGATGTCGTGCATCGGCCAGTCGGATCCGACCCACAGGACCACGATTCCGGCCACGAACCACAGAATCTGGCGCCGGGTGACCACCTGTTCCCCGGGCGCGACCGCCCGCGGTCCGAGCACGCGCACCACGTAGATGTACGCCGCCACCAAGAAGGCGACGAGCAACCACACCTCGGGGTGGAACTGGAAACGCCACGGGTTCACCATGGCCCACATGGGTTCAGCCTTTCTGCAGGAAGAACTTGAAGGTGGAGAGAGCGCCGGCGTACACGGTCACGGCCAGGATCAGCCCGGTGTAGAAGAGATAGCTGAACAACTTGTTGTCGAACTTCAGGTGCATGAAGTACGACGCCACCACGATGAACTTCACCGTCATCAGCACGAACAGCGTGGGCATGAACAACGGTCCGAAGTCGACGTAATACGTGGAGACCTCGATGGCCGTGAGCGCGGCGAGGATCAACGCGATGACGATGTACTGCTTGTCGCTCGCGCCGTGGTGCTCCTCGGCATGCCCGTCGGCGTGCTCCGTGCTGGTGTTGTGCTCGGTGGCGGTGCTCATCGGAGGCTCCTCAGGCAGGGATCAGGTAGACGAGGGTGAAGATGACGATCCAGACGACGTCGACGAAGTGCCAGTAGAGGCCCACCATCTCGACCGCTTCGGCCTTGTTGCCCGGAATTCGATTGCGGCTGATCATTCCGACCAGTGCCATCAACATGATGATGCCCACGCTCACGTGCACACCGTGGAAACCGGTGAGCGTGTAGAAGCTGGACCCGAACAAGCTGGTGGTGAAGCCGAGGCCCTCGCGGTAGAACGCGGTGAACTCGTACACCTGACCGCCCACGAACATGGCACCCAACAGCGCGGTGATGGTCAACCACAAGTTGGTGTTGCGGTCGTCCTTGCGCTGCGCGGCCGACACCGCCAACACCATCGTGAGCGAGCTCATGAGAAGCACGAACGAGCTCACCGACGTGAAGGGGATGTCGAAGATCTGATCGGGCTGGGGACCCGAGTTCACGCGGCCCTTGTAGAGCATGTACGTGGAGATCAGACCACCGAACAACAGGCATTCGGAGCCGAGGAACATCCACATCGCCATCTTGTTGTTGGACAAGCCGGTCGACGTGACGTGGGCGCCATGACCCGCGTCATGGCCGTGGGAGATCGCTGTGTCAGCCAAGGGGCGCCAGCTCCTTCGTGTGGCCGCCACCGTCACCGGGGGCGGGCGGATCGAAATCGTCGTCGGCGGCCGTGGACGGCTCCATGGCCCAACCGAACATGGTCAGGACCACCATGGCCACGCCCACCGCGAGGATGACGCGGTTGTAGATGAGGCCGTAGCCGATGACCGGAAGTGCCAACGCCAACAGGATGGGCCAGTACGAACGCGACGGCATGTGGATGTGCTCGTCGGGATGGGCGTTCATCTCGGCCAACACTTCCTCGGCCGTGGCCACCTGGGTGATCTCGTGGGTGGTGGCGTCCTGGGCGTACTTGCGATGGAAGAACTCGTCCAGGTTGTTGATGGTCGGGATGGAGTCGAAGTTGTGCTCCTTGGGCGGGCTGTCGGTCATCCACTCCAAGGTGCGTCCGTCCCACGGGTCGAGCGGGGCGATGGCCACCTTCTTGGACTTGTGGGTGTACACGATGTTGATGATGAACAACAGCACGCCGAGCGACAGCACCAGCGAACCGATGGAGGAGATGCGGTTCCAGAAGCCCAGGTTGAAGAAACCCTCGCCCGCACGAGCCTCGGTCCAGACCGCCATTCGACGGGGCTGGCCCTGCAGACCGAGCATGTGCATCGGGCCGAAGGTCATGTTCATTCCGACCACCATCAGCCAGAAGTTCCAACGACCGAGGCTCTCGCTCAGCTGCTTGCGGAACATCTTGGGCCACCAGTAGTAGAAGCCGGCGAACAAGCCGAAGATGGCGCCACCGAACAACACGTAGTGGAAGTGGGCCACGATGTAGTAGGTGTCGGTCTGCTGCGTGTCGCTGGGGGCCACGGCGTGGGTGACGCCCGACAGTCCACCGATGGTGAACTGCACCACGAGCGCGATCGAGAACAACATCGGAACGGTGAAGCTGAGTTTGCCGCCCCACATGGTCATGACCCAGTTCACGATCTTGACACCGGTGGGCACGGCGATGGCCATGGTGGCCAGGGAGAACACGGTCACCGACACCGGTCCGAGTCCGGAGGCGAACATGTGGTGGGCCCACACGCCCCAGCCGACGAAGCCGATGGCCGC
>CAEZTS010000034.1_pt1 | contig 11633 bp, 1 predicted proteins | sample 7264281 | NCBI WGS metagenome assembly CAEZTS01 (sample SAMEA6813810, study PRJEB35770) | freshwater metagenome | biome: Freshwater; feature: Freshwater reservoir; material: water | place: Czech Republic | collected 2017-08-18 | depth 0.5m m
CACAACGTGTCGCAACTCGATCAGTTCAAGGCGCTCGCCGATTCCTACGGCGCGCAGCTGCGCATCACGCGTCTGCGACCCTCGGGTCGCGGTGCCGACACGTGGAACGAGTTGCATCCCACCAACGGCCAACAGCGCGAGATCTACGACTGGCTGATGAAGCACGGCGAGAACGTGCTCACCGGCGACTCGTTCTTCCACCTCAACGCGTTCGGCGAATCCCTGCCCGGGCTGAACATGTGCGGTGCCGGTCGAGTGGTGTGCCTCATCGACCCCATTGGCGACGTGTACGCGTGTCCGTTCGTCATCCACGACGAGTTCAAGGCCGGCAACGTGCGCGACGAGGGCGGGTTCTCGCGCGTCTGGAAGCAGAGCGACCTGTTCCTGTCGTTGCGCGAACCGCAATCGGCCGGAGCCTGCGCGTCGTGCGGTTCCTACGACGCCTGTCAGGGCGGGTGCATGGCCGCGAAGTTCTTCACCGGCATCCCGCTCGACGGGCCCGACCCCGAGTGCGTCGGCGGCGACGGCGAGCACGCGTTGTCGATCGTGACGCCGGGCTCGGCGCCGAAACCGGCGATGGACCATTCCAAGCCGGTCACCCTCTCGCGCAAGCCGGTTTCCGCCCGCCGATGAATCTTCGTTCCCCGCTCGCACTCGGGAGTCGCACGTCCGCGAACCGGATCATGTTCGGTCCGCACGTCACCAATCTCGGCGACGACGAGCGTGCGTTCACCTCGCGACACGTCGCCTACTACGAGCGTCGGGCCCGCGGTGGATGCGGCGTCATCGTCACCGAGGGCGCCAGCGTGCACGCGGGCGATTGGCCGTACGAACGCGCGCCGTTGGCATCCGCGTGCGGCCCCGGATGGCGCGCCATCGCCGACGCGTGCCACGCCCACGGCTCGTTGGTGATCGCCGCCCTCGATCATGCCGGTGGTCAGGGCTCGTCCGCGTATTCGCAACTTCCCCTGTGGGCGCCGTCGCGCGTTCCCGAGGTGAACAGCCGCGAGGTGCCCAAGTGGATGGAGGCCGACGACATCGCGGCCGTCATCGCCGGTTTCGCCGATGCCGCCCGTGTCGCGGTGTCGTCGGGTTGCGACGGCGTGGAGATCAACGCCGGACAGCACAGCCTCGTTCGCCAGTTCATGTCGGGTCTCACGAACCATCGCGGCGACGAATGGGCCGACCGACTGGCGTTCGCCCGTCGGGTGATCGCGACGGTTCGCGACGCGACGGGTCCGGACGCCGTCGTCGGTGTGCGCCTGTCGTGCGACGAGTTGGCGCCGTGGGCCGGCATCACCCCCGAGATGGCGCCGGACATCGCGGCCGAGTTGGCGAACATCGGACTGGACTACGTGGTGGTGGTGAGGGGCTCGATCTTCTCGGTGGAGAAGACCCGGCCCGACTTCCACGAGCCGACCGGATTCAACATCGACGTGTGTCGCGCGGTGCGCGCGGCCGTGCCGGCGACCACCGCGGTGTTCCTGCAGGGATCCGTCGTCGACGTCGGCCAGGCCGAGTGGGCGTTGTCCGATGGCGTGTGCGACGGCGTCGAGATGACGCGAGCGCAGATCGCCGACCCCGACCTGGGCGCCAAGGTGGCGCGGGACGAGATCGACTCCATTCGTCCCTGCATCCGTTGCAACCAGACGTGTCAGGTGCGCGACGCCCGCAACCCCATCGTCACGTGCGTGGGCGAACCCACGAGCGGGCACGAGTGGAGCGACCCGGATTGGTGCGCACCCGCGCCGGCGTCGAAAAGCGTTCTGGTGATCGGTGCCGGCATGGCCGGTCTGGAGGCGGCGCGAGTGGCGGCTACGCGCGGTCATCGCGTGACCGTTCGCGAAGCACGAGATCGAGTCGGCGGCATGGCCGCCGTCGCCGGACCGGGTGCCGCACTGGTGGACTGGCTCACGCGGCAGGTGCTCTCTCTTGGGGTGACGGTCGAGACGTCCACCGACGGCACCAACCGCGCCGGATTCGACGCCGTGATCCAGGCCACCGGATCCACGCGCGGAAAGCCCGAGCACACCGTGGATGCCGACGCGGACGTGCTCGACATCGCCGACGTTCGACGCGGAACCCGACACCTACCCGCCGACGGTCCGATCGTGATTCTCGACCCCATCGGTGGACCCATAGGTGTGGCCCTCGCCGAGGAACTCGGTGCACGGGCCATTCTGGTCACTCCCGACAACATCGCCGGCAACGAGTTGTCGCGCACCGGCGACCTGGCCCCGGCCAACGTGCGTCTGGCCCAACGCGGCGCTCACGTGCAACGACGGTCGGTGGTGCGTTCGATCTCGCGACGAGGCGACGGTTTCGTCGTGCGGGTGCAGGATCGCTTCAGCGGGGTGATCACCGAGCTCGACGCCGTCGCGGTGGTCGACGCCGGATTCCGGCTGCCGACCGAGCCCATCGACGGCGCCGTTCAGGTGGGTGACTGCGTCGCTCCGCGCACCATCCTCGAGGCCGTCCTCGAGGGTCGTCGCGCCGCCGCAATCATGTGAACACGGTGTGGGTGCTCGGGGTCGTGGCGGTGTCGCCCGCCACGACCCCGTAGCTCATGGTCGGTCGCCCGACTCGATCTGATCCTCCTCGTCGTCATCGCGACGACGAGCCACCAACAACCACCATCCGGCGGCCGCGAGAAGTACCGCCACGACCAGGCCGCCAGCGACGTACAGAACGCCCCGAACCACGTCGGAGAGCCCACCGGACGACGACGAATCCTCGTCCGGCGACCCGTCATTTGGTCCGGCATCGTCCGGCTCGACATCGCTCGGCGCCCACACACCCGTGATCTCGAATTCCCGTTGCGTCTCGACCTCGATTCCGTAGGCGTCGACGGCTTCGATGACCACTCGGTACGAACCCGGGGACAGATCGGACGGGAGGATCGCCACGGACTCGACGATGCCGTCGGGGCCGACGGTCTCTCGACCGAGCTCGACGACGACCGAGCCGTCGGCGGATTCGAGCCGCACGTGCGCCACCGTCCCCGGACGAAGATCACGGCCGGACCACGCGAAGCTCACGGTGGTTGGTTGACCACGACCATCGAACACCAGATCAGTCGAGAGTCTCGTGTCCGCTGGCACGCGAACTTGCTCGATCACCGTCGCCGTCCCGGGTGTCGAACCCTCGAACGGCGTGATTCGGTAGTCGTAGGTTTCGCCCAGCACCGCCGTGGAGTCGCGGAACGGACTCGTCCCCGTGATGCCGACGACTTCCCACGTTCCGTCGGAACGCTTGCGCTCGATCAGATACGACGACGGTGCCGGCCCCGAGCTGGGTCGATCCCAGCGCAGCTCGAGACCCCCGTCGACTGAACGTCCGAACGTGGGTCGAGTGATCATCTCGGGACCGACCGGTGTCACCGAGTCGATCGGGTTCCACGTCGCGGTGACGTCGAACGCTGTCGTCGTTTCCACCGGTTGGCCGTACACGTCGAGCGCCGACAGGCGAATCACGTATCGACCCGGAGCCAGATCACGCGGGACTCTCCCGGCGAACGACAGCCGTCCGCCGGATGACACCGACGGACCTCCGAGTGAGGCGACAACGCTCCCGTCGGGCCGTTCCAACACGATCGTCGTGCGCGAACGCGGACTCAGATCCTGGGCCGACACGGTGAACCGTGTGCTCGTCGGTTCACCCGTAGCTCCAATCCGAAGCCCGATCGCGGGATTCGGATTCGCCGGCACACGAGCATTCGCCACCAGTGCAGATTCACCGGCGAGGAATCCGCTGTACGGCGTGATGCGATACGTGTACGTGACCCCGAGCACCGCTCTGGTGTCGACCACGGGCGACGTCGCGCTCAGAGCGACGAACTCCCACGACCCATCGGGTCGCTGGCGCTCGACGAGGTACGCGGTGACCGGAGCTCCGGATTGTGGCATCGACCAGACGATCTGCAGACCGTTCGACACCGGCAAGTATCGCTGGTCGACGACGGCCGACGGCGTGGTGGGCGGAAGAACCGGACGCTCCGGGGTGAGAGTGGTGGCTTGCCAATCACTCTCACCGATCACGGTGTAGGCCTGCACCCGGAACTGGTACGCGAGACCGAACGTGAGACCGTCGACGGTCAGGGTCGTCGCAGTCGCCAATCCACTGTCGCCCATTGGAGCGTCCTGGCGAACCACTCGTGTGGTGTCGAAGGAATCATCGACGCCGGCCACGGACAGTCCCGCGAACGGGTCGGTGGAGAACACGTCGGGTCCGATGCGGACGGTCGAACCCCACGTGAGGCCGCCATCGGTGGACGTTTGGATGCGATATCCGGCGACGGTGGCTCCACCGTCATCGGTGGGCGGAACCCATGCGAGCGAGGCCGTGGCGGTCGGCGACGTCGGCGTGGCGTTCACCGAAGTAGCCACCACCGACGTCGGAGCACGCGGAGGGGCGACCGGTGCCGCGGTCACCCACGTGCTCGCCGCGCCGACACCCGCCACGTTGCGAGCCCCGACGCGGAACACGTAGGCGACACCATTCGACAATCCGGAAACGACCGTCACGGTCGTCGGCGCGTTCACCACACCGACACTTCGCCAGGTCACACCACCGTTGGCGGACGCCTCGACCACGTAGTCGATGATCGGCGCACCGCCGTTGTTGGACGGGGCCGACCACGTCAGCGTCATCTGTCGATCACCAGCCACGGGCGTCAGGGCCGTCGGTGCCGCGGGGGCGGCGGCGGGCGCGGCACTCACCGCGTTGGAGGCCGATCCCGTCCCCGCACCGCTGATGGCCTTCACGCGCACCGCGTACGACTGACCGTTCGTCAGCCCGGGAATCGTCACCGACGTCGCCGTCGTCGACAACCGTGCCACCCAGTTCGTCGAGTCGACACTGGTTTCGACGATGTACGACGTCACCACCGATCCACCATTGCTCGCCGGAGCACTCCAGCTGACGGTGAGCGCCGAATCGGACACCTGAAGCACGACCGAAAGCGGTTGCGTCGGAACCGTGGCCGGGGTCACGTTCGCGGGAACCGAACTCGGACCGTCCCCACTGGCGTTGGTGGCCAGCACCCGGAAGGCGTACTCGGTTCCATTCGTCAATCCCGTCGCCGTGTACGAGGTCGACACCGTGGTGTCGATACGAGTCCAGATCCCGCTCGACACGACCATGCGTTCGATCGCGTAGGAGTCGACCGGCGAACCACCATCGCTCGCCGGAGTGCTCCAGGACAGAACGACCTGACCATTCCCCGATGTCGCCGTCAGATTCGACGGTGCGGCGGGAACGGCCCGCGAAGTGACGCTCACCGTGGACGGGGTTCCCCGCCCTCCGGCACCGATCGGCACCACGCGAATCACGGCCGCGATTCCGTTCGACAGACCCGTGACAATGGAGTTGGTACCGGTCACCGTGCGTTCAGCACCGAAGGTGGTTCCACCATCGGTGGACACGGACACGCCGTACGACGAAACGGGAGCGCCACCGGTGTTGCTCGGCACGCTCCACGACACCACGGCCTGACCGTCGCCGGGCGTCGCCGCCAGACCGACGACCGCTCCCGAGACGGAGAACGGGGTCGCCAACGCCGGACGGGTCGCCGAGCCGGTTCCACCGGCGTTCACCGCACTCACGCGGAAGGCGTAAGCGACACCATTGGTGAGACCCGACACCGTGTGCAACGACGATGACGTCGTTGTCTCATACGTCCAGGTGGTGCCACCATCGGTCGACGATTCGACGATGTACGACGTGACGGGTGCTCCGCCGTTGCTCGAAGGGGCCGACCACGAGAGGGTCACCTGTCCGTTGTCGGGAGTGGCCACGAGATTCGTCGGCGACGACGCGGGAGTGCGCGGGGTCGCCGTCGCGGGAGCACCGAAGGCCCCGGCGCCTGCACCATTGACGGCACTCACGCGGAACGACACCGGGGTGCCGTTCGTCAGACCGGTCACCAGATACGCCGTGACGGCCGATCCGGTGCCCGACGAAATGTTCGTCCAGGTCGATCCATCGAAGGATTGCGAGACCACGTACCCACTGATCGGTGTCCCACCGGTGGCCGAGGGGGCGTTCCACGAGAGCGCCACTTGTCCGTTGCCGGGAGTCGCCACCAGATTGGTCACGATGCCCGCCACGGCGCCGATGCTCGGTGTCGCGGCCACACTCGTCGTGTACGCGCCGATTCCCGCCGCGTTGGACGCGGCCACGCGCACGTTCACGAGCACACCATTCGTCAATCCGCTGATCACCGCCGTGGTGGCCGGCGAACCCGAACCGACCGTGCTCCAGTTGGTGCCGTCGAGTGACGTCTGCACCGTGTAGGACACCACCGGTAGCCCACCACTGTTCGCGGGCGCGGCCCAACTCAACGACAGCAGTCCGTTACCCGACACGATGCCGAGACCTTGCGGAGCGTTGGGGGTTCCCGCCGGTGTCACTGTGACCATCGACGAGGGAGTCCCCACGCCGGCCACGTTCACGGCCGACACCCGAACGAGATACGTGATGCCGTTGGTCAAACCGCTCATGAGGTACGGCGACGTCGCCGATGTCGACACCGTCGACCACGTCACGCCACCGTCACTCGACGATTCGATCTCGTAACCGCTCACCGGCGCACCGCTGGTGGTGGCGGGTGCGGTCCACGTCACGGTCGCCGTGGTGTTGCCACCCACGACCGACAGAGAGCGTGGCGCCGACGGTGGTGCCGACGGAGTGAACACGGCACTGGCCGCCGAGAGCGTTCCGACGCCGAACGCGGTGATCGCCGCGACCTTCACGATCATCGGAGCCCCGTTGACGAGCCCGGTCACGGTGTGGCCGGTGGCGGCCGACCCGGTGTTGGCCACGAGGACCGAGAAACTGTTGCCACCATCGGTCGAGGCCGCGATGCGATAACCGGTGATCGGCGAACCACCATCGGCGGACGGAGCCGTCCACGTGATGATCGCCGAGTTCGATCCGGTCACGATGTTCAGCGACGTCGGCGCGTTCGCCCCGCCGCGGGGCGTGACCACGACACCGGTCGACGGAACTCCGGCCCCGATCGCGGTCAACGGGACGACCCGCACCACGTACGTCTGGCCGTTGACCAGCGAGTTCAGAACCGCGTTCGTGGACGTCGAGCCGGTGTTGGTCACCAGCGAGGTCCACGTCGACCCGTTCGACGACTGCTCGATGCGGTAGCCGGTGATCGGTGAACCGCCGTCGAACGACGGGGCCACCCAGCTGAGGGTCGCGGTGGTGTCGCCACCAACCACCGACAACGAGGTCGCCGCGGTGGCGGTAGTCGCCGGTGTCGACGACGTCGCGGAACTGGCCACACCACTGGTGGTGCGACTCAGGGCGGTCACTCGGAACGAGTACGTGGTGCCGTTCGAGAGTCCGGTGATCGAAGCGCTGAGCACCGGTGTCCCGGTGTCGGCGATCTGAGTGATCCACGTGTTGCCGTCGGTCGAGGACTCGACGCGGTAACCGGTGATCGTGCGCCCTGCGGAATTCGCCGGTGCGCTCCACGAGAGGGCGACGTTCCGGTCGCCCGCAACGGACACGAGCGAGGACGGCGACGACGGCGTTCCGAGCGGAATCGCCAACGCCTGACTGCTGGACGCTCCGACCGAGGAGCCGGTGAGAACGCTGACGCGGTACGTGTAGGACGAACCGTTGGTCAGCCCGGTGTCGAGGTGGCCGAGCGACGTCGATGCGACATCGACGAGGGTCGAGTACGGCCCACCATCGACGGAGCGTTCGATGCGATAGCCGGTGATCCCCGGCACGAGCGGATCTGTCCATGTCAACGACACACTGGCGTCGCCGGCCACTGCGGTCACCGAATTGGGAGCCGAGGCCAGTGCCGTCGCCGACGATGGCGAACCGGTGGCGCCCACGGCCAACGTCGTGATGGCCGCCACGCGAACGAAGGTGGTGGATCCACCCGTGAGGCCCGACAACAGCGCACGGGTCACGGACGATCCCGTGTCAGCGATCAGCGTGGTCCACGCGAGACCATCGGTCGACGTTTCGATGCGGTATCCCATGACCGGTAGCCCACCCGTGGAGGTCGGTGCGACCCACTCCGCCAGCATCTCGCCGGGGCCGGGGGTCAGAACCAATCCGGTCGGAGCGCTCGGATCATCGAACGGAACACCCGTGGCGACGTCACTCATCGCACCTTGTCCGGCGCTCGTGATGGCGGCGATCTTCACGTATTTGCGTGCACCGTTTACCAGACCCGTGTAGCTGTAGGTGCGATTGGTGGAGTTGGTGTTCGACACCAACGTCGTCCACGTCGAGCCGTCGTTACTGGCGAAAATGCGATAACCGGTTATCGTTCGGCCACCGTTGGTGGCCGGGGTCGACCACGCGAGGTCGAGGCGACCGTTACCCGACGTGACCGTGAGAGTGGTCGGGGCACTCGCGGTCGAGAACGGAGTCGCCGACATCGTGTTGCTGGTCACCGACGAACCCGACGCATTGAGGGCGGACACCCGGAACTGGTGTGACACACCATTGGTCAGACCGCTCACGATGTGGAGCAGTCCGGGGTTGCCGGTCGACGAGGTGATCGTGACCCATCCCGATCCGTCGTTCATCTCGACGCGGTATCCGATGATGGGGGCACCACCGTCTCCAGCCGGGATCGACCACTCGAGCGCCACCGAGGAATCCCCCGCCACCGCGGCCACGAGGCTCGGTTCGGTGGGGACGTTCACCGGAGTTGAGGTGGACGGAACACTCGGGATGCTCTCACCGAGCGAGTTCACGGCGACCACACGCACCGACACCGGAGTGCCGTTCGACAAACCGGTGATCACGGCAGACGTCGACGATCCCGCGACCGTCGTCGCGGTCGACCACACCCCACCGCCGATCGACTGTTCGACGCGGTACAACGCGATCGGAAGGCCGCCATTCGACGACGGCGGGCTCCAAGACACCGACAGCTGACTGTCGCCGGGCACGAGCGTGACTGCGGTTGCCGCGTCCGGAACGGTGGCCGGAGCGACCGTCATCGTGTTCGTCGCGACGCCCGCTCCCACCGCGTTCACTGCGGACACACGGAACTGGTACGACGTTCCGTTGCTCAAACCCGACACGGTGTACGAGGGAGTGGTGATTCCCGTGGCCACCGTCGACCATGAACCATTCAGCAGTCGCTCGACGGTGTACGACAGAATCGGCGAACCACCATTCGACGTCGGAGCCTCCCAGTTCAACGACACCGTGGAATCCGACGTGACCGCCACGGGGACGCGCGGGGTCCCCGGCACTCCGGCGGGAAGACCCGCCACCGGAGCGCCGAACACACTCGCTCCCACCGCGTTCACCGCGTTCACGCGGAACAGATACGCGACACCATTGGTCAAGCCACTGATCGTCGAAGTACGCACGGTCAGATCGTTCTGAACCGGCGTCCAAGTGATGCCGTCGATCGAACGTTCGATTCCGTAGCTCGTGACCGGCGAACCGCCGTCGTTCGAAGGCGCGCTCCAGGCGAGGGTCACCTGTCCGCTTCCACCGACACTCGAAGTCACGGCCGGGGCGCTCGGCACCGAGGCCGGGGTCGATTGAATCGTCGCACTCACCGGACCCACGCCGATCGTGTTGATGGCGCTAACACGGAAGGAGTACGAGGTGCCGTTCACCAATCCACTCACCGCCACCGCCGGGATCACCGAGTTGGAGTTCGACACCACCACGATGAAGTTCGAACCATCGGTCGATTGCTCGACTCGATAACCCACGATCGGGTTGCCACCGTCGTTCGACGGTGCGGCGAAGGTCAGAACGACCGAGCCGTCACTCGCCAACGCCCCCAGAGACGTGGGGGTGCCGGGCAGACCGGCCGGGACGACCGATGCCGGAACCGACGCTGCTCCGACGCCGCTGGCGTTGATGGAGCGCACGCGGAACAGATAGGCGGAGCCGTTGCTCAGACCGGAAACGACACGACTGGTGGAGATCGACGCCGTGTCGGAGACGATCGTGCTCCACGTCGAACCATTGTCGGTGGACTGCTCCACCCGATATCCCGTCACGACGGATCCCCCGTCGTCCACCGGAGCGTTCCACGCGAGGATTGCTCCACCGTTCGATGGCGTGGCGGTGACGTCGGTCGGTCCGCCCGGGGCACGACTCGGGGTGACACCGACGCTCGCCGTCGACGAACCGACACCGGCGGCGTTCGCCCCCGCCACACGGAACGTGTACGTCGTGCCGTTCGTCAGACCCGACACCGTGTAACTGGTGAGTGAGTTGCCGGTGGTGGTCACCGTCGTCCAGGTGGTGCCGTCGGTGGTCGACTCAATCGAGTAACCGATCACCGGAGAGCCATTGTCACCAGCAGTCGTCCACGAGAGAACGACCGCCCCGTCACCGGCGATCGCGTTGACGGTGGCGGGGGCCGTGGGACCGGCGAACGGAATCGCCGTGACGACCGAGCTGGAGGCACCGACTCCGGAGGCGTTCAACGCACTCACTCGGAACGACACCGCCGATCCGTTCGTCAACCCCGACGCGTTGTACGTGGTGGCCGTACTGGCCGTGTCGGCCACCACGGTCGTCCACGTCACTCCGGCGTCGACGGATCTCTCGACGCGGTAGCCGACGATCGCGCTACCACCGTTGGAAAGCGGAGTCGACCATGAGAGAGCCGCGGTGCCGTTTCCGGCCACGATCACCAACGAGCGGGGGGCGGTCGGCCCGGCGAACGGTGTGCCCGACGCCGATGCCGACGCCGATCCCGTTCCCGAACCGTTCACCGCCGCGACACGGAAGTAATAGAGAGTTCCGTTCGCGAGTCCGGACACGACGACCGACGTGGCCGCCGATCCGGTGTTGGAGATCGACGTCGACCAGTTGGTTCCATCGGTGGATCGCTCGATGGAATAGCCGCTCGGCTGAATGGCCCCCGTCGGTGCCGTCCACGACAACACCACGTTTCCGTTACCGGGGACGACGGTCAGATTGGCAGGTTGGCCGGCAACGGCCATCGGAACGGCCGACACGACCGCGCTCGCCGAACCGGAACCGATCGCATTCAACGCGTAGACACGGAACGCATACGACTGACCATCGGTCAGGCCGGTGACGGTGAAGGTCGTCGACGTGGTCGCCGTATTGGCGTTGACCGTCGTCCACGTCGTCCCGCCATCAGCCGACGACTCGATGCGATAGCCGGTGATCGCTCCGCCCCCATTTGACGAAGGCGCGGTCCAGGACAATTGGACCTGGGCCGAGCCACCGGTCGCCGACATCACCCGTGGAGCAGTCGGAGTGCCCGCCGGCGTGGCCGTCGACGCGTTGCTCACTGCTCCGAGACCACTGGTGTTGCGCGCCGAGACGCGGAACGAATAGGTGGTTCCGTTCGTCAGCCCGTTCACGACATGGACCGTCGATGCCGAGCCGGTGTCGACGACGACATCGTTCCACGTGGTGCCATTGATCGACGATTCGATGCGATAGCCGATGATCGACGAGCCGCCATCGGATGTCGGGGCGGACCACAGCAGAACGACTTGGCCGTTGGACGCGATCGCCGACAACGTACCCGACGTTCCGGGAACCCCGAAGGGTACGGCCGTCACGGGACTGGAGGCGATGCCCGAGCCGCTGGCATTCACCGCACTCACCCGGAACGAGTAACTGGTCGCGTTGGTCAA
>CAEZTS010000036.1_pt1 | contig 11341 bp, 8 predicted proteins | sample 7264281 | NCBI WGS metagenome assembly CAEZTS01 (sample SAMEA6813810, study PRJEB35770) | freshwater metagenome | biome: Freshwater; feature: Freshwater reservoir; material: water | place: Czech Republic | collected 2017-08-18 | depth 0.5m m
CCTGCCGAGCGCATGGCCGTCGCGTTCGGTCGCGTGCTTCGTGGTGCCGGCATCGCCACCCCCATCGGCAACGTGATCACCTTCACCGAGTCCATCGCGCGACTCGGCGTGGATCGACGCGACGACGTCTACTGGGCCGGTCGGGCCACGCTCGTTCGCCGCCCCGAGGACATCGCATTGTTCGATCGGGCGTTCGAGGTGTTCTGGAGTCAACGACGCTCGGCGATGAACGACGTGGAAGCCGAGACTTTCCACTTGACGATCAACGTCGATGCCGACGAGGGATCGATGGACGACGGCCGGGCGAACGCCGCCGACGATGACGACGACGGTTCGATCACGTTGCGCTTCTCCACCATCGAAACCCTGCGCACCAAGGACTTCGCCGCGTACTCCCCCGAGGAACTCCACCTGGCCCAGGAGATGATGTCGAGGCTCCGACTGGTCGGCACCCCGCGCTCCTCGTTCCGCATGACACCCGGTTCACGTCGTGGTCGGCCCGATCTGCGACGCACGGTTCGCTCCAGCCTGCGCACCGCCGGCGAACCCATCACCCGACACCATTTGGAGAACGACCGACGTCTGCGCCGTCTCGTTCTGCTGCTCGACGTGTCGGGATCGATGGAGCCGTACGCCCGGGCGCTGTTGCGCTTCGTGCAAGCGGCGGTGGCCGGTCGCCAGAAGGTGGAGGCGTTCGCCATCGGCACCCGCCTCACCCGCGTCACCCGCGAGCTGGGTGCCCGCGACCCCGACAAGGCATTGCGTCTGGCGTCGCATCGCGTGCAGGACTGGAGCGGGGGCACACGTCTGGGCGAATGTCTGCGCCACTTCAACGACGAGTGGGGTGTTCGGGGCATGGCGCGCGGGGCGATCGTGGTGGTGCTCAGCGACGGTTGGGATCGGGGCGACCCCGAGGTGTTGGCCGAACAGATGCGCCGTCTGCAGCGGGTCAGCTTCCGCACGATCTGGGTGAACCCCCTGAAGGTGACCCCGGGCTACGCGCCATTGGCCCGGGGCATGGCCGCGGCCATGCCCTACATCGATCGTTTCGTCGAGGGACATTCCGTCGACGCGATGGAACGACTCGCCCACGAGATCGGGACGTGAGAGGTGCCGCCGACGGGCGGTTCACGGCAGAATGAGCGACATGCGCGAGATCCTCGACGACATCGACCGTTGGCGGTCCGCGGGCAAGAAGGTGGCCGTCGCGCGCGTCATCAACATCGAGGGATCCGGACCCCGTGATCCCGGAGCGGCCATGGCGGTCAACGAGGACGGCGAGGTCGCCGGCTCGGTCAGTGGTGGCTGTGTCGAGGGTGCCGTCGTCAGCGAGGCGCTCGGAATCATCCACGACGGTGGTCCCGGCAAGATGGTGTCCTTCGGCTACTCCGATGACGAGGCCTTCGCCGTGGGACTCACCTGTGGTGGCATCATCCGGCTCTACATCGAACGACTCGACTGGTAGCCGTGTCTCTGTACGAGCAGTTCCGCGCGCACGTTCGGGCGCAGACGCCGGTGGCCCTGGCCACCATCGTCGAGGGTCCCGGCGTGGGCGCGAAGTTGATGGTCACGCGAATCGACGGCGACGAGGTGGTGTCCGGATCGCTCGGTCATCCGGACCTCGATCGCGTGGTGGCCCGCGACACCGCCGGCGAACTGGAGGCCGGTCGCACCGGCGTGCGCCACTACGGACCCGAGGGGCAGGCCACCCCCGAGGATCTGGTGGACACACCGACCGTCGTGGTGTTCATCGAGAGTTTCTCGCCACCGCCGCAGATGTGGGTCTTCGGCGCGGTGGACTTCACCGCGGCTCTGGGTCGCGTGGCCAAGGTTCTCGGGTACCGCGTGACCGTGTGCGACGCCCGCGAGATCTTCGCCACCAAGCGACGCTTCCCCATGGCCGACGAGGTGATGGTCACGTGGCCCACTCCGATGTTCGAGTCTCGGGGCCACACGCTCGGACCCCGCGACGCCGTGTGCATCCTCACGCACGATCCGAAGTTCGACGTGCCCGCCGTCCAGGGGGCCCTCGCCACCAACGTGGGCTACATCGGCGTCATGGGCAGTCGCAAGACCCACACCAAGCGTCTGGAACGACTCGCCGAGGTCGGTGTGTCGTCACCCGAGCAGTTGTCACGGTTGATGTCGCCCATCGGGCTCGACCTCGGTGGTCGCACCCCCGAGGAAACCGCCATCGCCATCTGCGCCGAGATCATCGCCCGTCGCACCGGCCACACGGCCAGCAGCCTGAAGACGACCAGCGGCTCCATTCACTCGTGACCCGCTGACGCGATCGCCGCGCGTCAGACGTCGAGCACGACCAGATCGTGGTTCGCGTGGTTCATGGGGTCGGGACCGTCCGTGGTGGCCACCACGATGTCCTCCAATCGCATCCCCCACTTGCCGGCGACGTAGATGCCCGGCTCCACGCTGAACGCGTGACCGGCCTCGAGCGGCAACGTGTTGCCGCTCACCATGTACGGATCCTCGTGCGCGTCCATTCCGATGCCGTGACCCGTGCGATGGATGAAGTACTCGCCGAATCCGGCCCCGTCGATGACCGCCCGCGCGGCCCGATCCACGTCCTCGCACGGCGTGCCCACGGTGGCGGCGCGAACACCGGCGGCCTCGGCCTCCTTCAACACCGCGTACGCCTCGGCGATGTCACCGGGCACGGGACCGAGATGAACGCAACGCGTGATGTCGCTGCAGTAGCCGTTCATGGTGCCGCCGAAATCGCACAGCACGATCTCACCCCGTCTGATCACGCGCGATCCGGGATGATGATGAGGACTGGCGGCGTTCTCGCCGGCGGCGACGATGGCGAAGTTCACGACGTCGTGGCCCTCGGCCAACAATCGCGCCGAGATGTCGGCCGACACCTGGGCTTCGGTGCGACCGACCAGGTCGATCTCTCCGCCGTGCAGTTGCGCCGCCACCCGATCGGCCGCGGCGCCGGCGGCTTTCAACGCCGCGATCTCGGCGGCGTCCTTGCGCATGCGGATGGGACCCAACACCTCGACCGCGCGCCGATACGTGGACCCGGGCAACAACGGCATCAGGTCCACCAGGAAACGCGCCCACATGGTGTCGCCGATCGCCACCGTCCGAGCCGACGACGACGCCATCACGAGCGAGGCCGTGAGGGCCACCGGATCCTCGGTCTCGCCCCACGGGGCCATGTCGAAGACGCCGGGCAGGTGATTCACACGCGGTGCCTCCAGGCGCGGCACCACCAACGTGGCGTCACCGTCGACCGGTAGCACCAACATCGTGAGTCGCTCGAGGGGCATGGCGTGGTAGCCGGTGAGATACGGCATGTCGAGGCCCACCGACAACAACGTGACGTCGATTCCCTGTTCGCGCATGGCGCGTCGGGTGCGTTCGATGCGATCGGCGAACACGGCAGCATCGGCGCCCGGCGCGGAGACGATGGAATGACCACTCACGCTCGTCAACCTACTGGCAGTCGCCGATTCAGTTGCGATTGGTGCCGGGTCCGGTGGCCACGATCGAACCCAGTCGGCCGGCCTCGTAGTCCTCGAACGCCCGGATGATCTCCTCGCGGGTGTTCATGACGAACGGTCCGTACCGCGCGATCGGTTCGTTCAACGGCTCTCCACCGAGGAGCAGCACCTCGCACTCCCGTTCCCCGGCGGTCACCGTCACCGATCCCGATTCACGATCGCACACCACCATGTGTCCCTCGTCGGCCTCGACGCCGTTCACGACCACACCGTTCACGAAGGGGTGCACGAGCGCCGTGTGACCATCGGCCACGTGCCAGTCGACGGATTCTCCGGCGCGCAAGGACACGTGCGCGAACGTCACCGGGCTGGTGGTGTCCACGATGCCCACCAGTCCGTCCACCTCTCCGGCGATCACCCGCAAGGTTCCGCCGCCATCCAGTTCTCGCGACGGGATGTCGTACGCCTCGTATCCCTGATACCGCGGCGGGATCATCTTGCTGGCGGCGCGCAGGTTCACCCACAACTGGAACCCGTGCATGCGCCCGCCGAGACGCATCATCCGGTTCGTCGGAAGTTCGCTGTGCACGATGCCGGCACCGGCGGTCATCCACTGAACTGCCCCCGGCGTGATGACGCCGAACCCTCCGTTGGAGTCCCGGTGTTCGATCTCGCCGGCCAACAGGTACGTGACGGTCTCGAAACCACGATGCGGATGATCGGGCGCACCCACCGCCTTGCCGGGCGAGTACTCCACCGGGCCCATCTCGTCGAGCAACAAGAAGGGATCGATCGCGGAGATCTCGCCGGCGGGAAACGGTCGGCGAACGATGAATCCGCCACCCTCGGCCTGGCGCTGGGCGGGAACGAGACCGAGAACCCGGCGCCGACTCAACGCTTGACCACCAACGACACCGGCACCGTCGTCTCGGCGGCCTGCTTGGCGTGGTAACTGGAGCGCGTGAGCGGACTGGATTCGACGTGCCCGATGCCCAATCCCTCACCGAGATCCTTCCATCGGGCGAACTCGTCGGGATGGATCCAACGGGCCACCGGCAGATGGTGCGACGTGGGTCGCAGGTACTGACCGATCGTCACGATGTCGACGCCGATGCCGGCCAGGTCGGCCAGACATCCGTCGACCTCGTCGACGGTCTCGCCCATACCCAGGACCAAACCGGACTTCACCACGAGTCCGGCCGACTTCGCCCGCGCCAACACGCCGAGACTGCGCGCGTAACCGGCCGATGGTCGCACCGCGCGCTGCAGTCGAGCAACGGTCTCGATGTTGTGGTTGAACACGTCCGGGCGCGCGGCGACCAGGAGGTCGATCGACGACGGGTCACCTTTTGCGTCGGAGACCAACGTTTCCACCTTGGTGTGTGGATTGCGCTCGCGGATGACCCGCACGCACTCGGCGACGTGCGCGAAACCACCATCGGACAGATCGTCGCGGGCGACCATCGTGAGCACGGCGTACGAAAGCCCCATGCGCTCGACGGCCTCGGCCACCCGCGCCGGCTCGTCGCTCGCGGGCGGCTCCGGTTTGCGGGTGTCCACCAGACAGAAGCCGCACGCGCGGGTGCATCGCTCACCGAGCACCATGAACGTGGCGGTGCCGTCCTTCCAGCATTCCGACAGGTTCGGACAACCGGCTTCCTCGCACACCGTCACCAGATCGAGGTCGGCCAACGTGCGCTTGATGCGCAACACGTCCTCGCCGATGTTCACGCGCGGGCGCAACCATTCGGGTTTGCGATCGGTGATGTCGAGACCGGCATCCACGCCGGCATCGGCCAGACGACCCAACAGCCGAACCGGCTCGCCCGGCCCTTCTCCGCGCGAGAATCGCGACAGATCCTCGGGACGGTGCACCCAGGCCACGTCCTGACGATCGCCCGACCCGTCGCCCCACTTCTCCGTGGCCAATCGCGCAACGATGTCCACCACGGTCCTCATGTCGACGTCGAAACCCTCCTCGCGCAACGAGGTGACCGGGAACTCGCCGATACCGCACGGAACGATGTGCTCGCGCATGTACGTCATGTCGGGATCGATGTTCAACGCGAAACCGTGCATGGTTCGACCGTGCGCCAGGCGCACACCGATCGCACTGATCTTGCGAACCCGATCGGTGCCCACGTCGAGCCACACGCCCGCGTAACCCTCCATGCGGCCCGCACCTCGAACTCCGATCTCGGAGAGCGTGTCGATCACCAATTGCTCGACCTCGCAGACGTGTTGCGAGGCGCCGATCGCGTTGTCAATGTTCAGGATCGGGTAGCCGACCAACTGGCCGGGACCGTGATACGTGATGTCGCCACCGCGCTTGACCGCCACGAAGTCGGCACCGACCGCGGCCGGGTCGCACTTCAGGTTCTTGTCCAGTTCGGCCCGCGGACCGTGGGTGAAGACGTGCGGATGCTCGAGCAACAGCAGATGCGACTCGGAACCGTTCTCGAACAGCGCGGTCTGCAACTCCAGCGCTTCGCGATAAGCGACGCGCCCGATCCAGCGAACGCGCAGCATGGGCTAGATCTCGCTCGACCAGTCGCGGGTCTCGAGGATCTCCTTCACCCGCACCAGGAAGCCCGCGGCGTAGGCGCCGTCGAAGGCCCGGTGGTCCCAGCTCATGGCCAGATGCCCCACCGGGTGGATGGCGATGCTCTCGCCTCCTCCCGGAACCGACACCACGACGGGCTTGCGGACGATGGCGTCGGTGGACAGGATCGCCACCTGCGGCTGGTTGATGATGGCCATCGTCAGCACGCTGCCCGCCGAACCGTTGTTCGAGATGGTGAAGGTGCCACCTTGAATCTCGTCGGGGCTCAGTTTGCGACTCTTGGCCCGCGTGGCCAGATCACTGATCTCGCGAGCGATGGCGCGCAGACGCTTGCCCTCGGCGCTGCGGATGACGGGCACCAGCAGACCTTGGCCGTCGAGGTCGACCGCGATACCCAGGTCGACGTAGCGATGTACCACGAGATCGGTGCCCGAGATGCTGGCGTTCATGTGCGGGAAGTCCACCAACGCGTCGACCACCGCGCGCGAGATGAACGGCAGGTAGGTGAGGCTGAAACCCTCGGCCGACTTGAACTCGTCCTTGGTGCGCGCGCGGGTCTGGTCGACGTTGAAGTAGTCGACCTCGACCACGCTGAACGCGTGGGGGCTGACACCCTTCGACATGACCATGTGCGATCCGGTGAGCTGACGAATCTTGGACAACGCCACCACGTCGTCACGCTCGCCGACGCGCACCACCGGAGCGGCCGTGACCGGAGCGGAGGTGGGCGCTGCAGCGGCGATCGGAGCGGCCACAGCGGGAGCGGGAGCGGGGGACGCGGGCGACGCGGCGGCCAGTTTGTCGATGTGGTCCAGCACGTCCTCGCGCGTGATGCGACCGCCGGGCCCGGTGCCCGTGATGCTGTCGACGTTCACGTTGTGCTCGGCCACCAGTCGTCGCACGACCGGCGAGAGCAGGCGATTGTCGGAACCTTCCGCGACAGTCGCAGCGGGAGCGGGAGCGGGAGCCGGTGCAGGCGCCGGAGCAGGTGCCGGAGCAGGCGCCGCTGCCGGAGCCGGAGCGGGTGCAGGAGCCGGTGCGGAAGGAGCGGGCGCGGGTGCCGGAGCCGATCCCGCGGCACCCACCACGGCGATCACCGCACCCACCGGCACGGTGTCACCTTCGGGCACGCGGATCTCGGTGAGTACACCGGCGATCGGCGAGGGCACCTCGGTGTCCACCTTGTCGGTGGACACCTCGAACAACGGCTCGTCGGCGACCACCGTGTCGCCCACCTTCTTGAACCACCGCGTGATGGTTCCTTCGGTGACCGTTTCGCCGAGTTGCGGGAGCGTTACCTCTGCCATGACCGTGTCGTCCTTCGTTCGTGTTCGTCGTTCGTGTTCGTGCGCGTGGTTCCTACGAGTTCAGGCTACGGCCCGTCATCGACAGGACGGTCTCCCCGAACAGTTCGCTCAAACTCGGGTGCGGTTGCAGGAACTCGGCCACTTCTTCCACCGTGGCCTCCCAGTTCACCGCCAGGTAGCCACCCGACAATTGCTCGGTCACCCACGGCCCCACCATGTGGACCCCCAAGATCTGCCCGGCCGTGCCATCGGCGTTCTTCTTGGCGACGATCTTCACCAGTCCATCGATCTCACCCAGGATCTGGGCGCGGCTGTTGGCACGGAACTGATGCTTGCCCACCACCACGTCGAGACCGGCGGCCTTGGCGGCATCCTCGCCCGGACCGGCCCATGCCACCTCGGGATGGCAGTAGATGGCCCACGGAACACGGTCGTACGCGATGGGCAAGGGATCCTCCCCCAACGAGTGCTTCACGGCCAGGATCGCCTCGGCGTAGGCCACGTGGGCCAACTGCGGGGTGTTGATCAGGTCGCCGATGGCGTAGACGCCGGGTTCGCCGGTACGACACCACGGGTCGACCTCGACGAAACCACGATCGGTCACCACCACGCCGGTGCCCGCGAGGCCCAGGAGGTCGGCGTACGGACGTCGGCCCACCGACACCACCACCGCGTCCACCTCGAGGGCCTCGCCCTCACCGAAGGTCACCACGGTGCCACCCGACGCCGTCGGAGCGTGGCTCTTCACCGCGACACCGGTGCGGATGTCGATGTTCTTCTTCTTGAACGACTTCACCACCACGTTGGCCACGTCGGTGTCGAGACCGGGGAGGATCTTGGGCAGGCCCTCGAGAATGGTGACGCTGGCACCGAGGTCGGCGAAGGTGGACGCGAATTCGCATCCGATGGCGCCTCCGCCGATGACCGCCACGCGCGCCGGCACGTGATCGAGATCGAGCACCTCGTCACTGGTCATGATGGGGCCGCCGCGATCGAAGCCCGGAATGGTGCGCGGCACCGAGCCGGCCGCCAGGATCACGTGCGCACCTTGAACGGTCGCCTTCGACCCGTCGGCCATGGTCACGTCGACGGTGCGATTGGCGCCCAACGATCCGGTGCCGTTGAACACCGTCACCTTGCGGGCCTTGCACATGCCGCCGATGCCCTTCACGAGCCCCTCGACGATCTTGCGCTTGCGCGCCTGGGTGGTGGCGAAGTTCACCGACGGCGACGACGCCTCGATTCCGAACTCCGACGCGTGCGCCACGTGGCGGAACACCGCGGCCGTCTCGAGGAACGCCTTGGCGGGGATGCATCCCCGGTTCAGACAGGTGCCCCCGAGGGCATCGCGCTCGATCAGGGCCACGTTCACTCCGGCCGATGCCGCGTACAGAGCGGCTCCGTATCCACCGGGACCGCCACCGATCACCACCAGGTCAAATTGCTCGGCCGTACGGACCACCTCCGACATCTGTGCGCCCGTGGCGCTGTGCGGTGACAACGGTAGCCGTCAGCCGGGTCGGGTCACGGGGCTCATGACCCATTTCATGTACCGGAACGGGCACGTTCCGGACCGGACGTTTCGGCGTCGGCTCAGGGAGCCCAGCGACGCAGTTCCCCGCCTCGCTGGTACGCCACGTATTGCTCGGCCTCGACCACCGGAAACCGCAGGGTGCAACGCACCGCGGAGCCATCGGCGGGCACCACGGTGGACCCGTCGCAGGCGCCCTCGGCCACCGCCGCCGACGGCTCGCTCAGCTCTCCGTCGCCCAACATGGACCAGCCGTCGAGCACCGTGGCCCCGGCGACCCCCGCCATCTCGATGTCGACCTCCACGCCCGAAGGATCGGCCCGAATCGCGTTCACCACGACCGACATGTCGCCCACCCGTGCCTCGTCGCCCAGACCCAACACCGGCACATCGGCGCGGTCGTTGGCCACCTGGAACAACTTGATACCCCCGGCCAACAGGATCAGCAGGCCACAGCCCACCGACAGCAGCAACAAGGTGCGGGTCTTCACGTACTCGAGGCTACGACCCGACGGGTCGGGAGAACCGTCCTCTGAGTAGCATCGGCGCGTGACTTTCGATCAAGAGTCGGCGCACGACTCGCACGGGTCCGGGGGCTCCACCGCCTCCGACCCCCACCAATCCGGCGACGATCAACACGACGATCATCACGGGGGCCACAAGGCAGGAATGGGTGCCCTCGCACTCGGCGCCCTGGGGATCGTGTACGGCGACATCGGCACCTCGCCGTTGTACGCGTTCCGCGAGGCCTTCGAGCACCAACACCTCGACGCCTCGAACCCCGTGTACGCCTTCGGCGTGGCCTCGCTGGCCTTCTGGGCCCTCGTCATCATCATCTCCATCAAGTACCTCACCTTCGTCATGAAGGCCGACAACCACGGCGAGGGCGGAATCCTCGCCCTCACGGCGATGGTCATGCCCAAGGGCACCCTCAAGGGTCGCGGTCGCGTCGTGGTCGGCCTCGGCGTCTTCGGCACCGCGCTGCTCTACGGCGACGGTCTCATCACGCCCGCCATCTCGGTGTTGAGCGCCGTCGAGGGCGTGAAGGAGGCCACCACCGCCCTGGACGACTTCATCATCCCCATCGCGGTGGTCATCCTCGCGGTGTTGTTCCTCGTGCAGAAGCGCGGAACCGCCGGCATCGGACGCGTCTTCGGTCCGGTGATGATGGTGTGGTTCACCGTGCTCGGACTGCTCGGACTCGGCCAGCTTCTCGAGGACGCCAGCGTCCTGAAGGCCGTCAACCCGATCTACGCGATCGACTTCTTCGCCGAGTCGCCCATGAAGTCGTTCCTCACCCTCGGTTCCATCTTCCTGGTGGTCACCGGTGGCGAGGCGCTGTACGCCGACATGGGTCACTTCGGACGCCGACCCATCCTGTGGAGTTGGTACGGACTCGTGCTCCCCGGACTTCTGCTCAACTACTTCGGACAGGCCTCGCTCATCCTGAACGATCCCGAAGCGGTCGAGCGCCCGCTCTTCAAGATGGCCCCCGAGTGGGGCGTGTTGCCGTTGGTCGTTCTGGCCACCATGGCCACCGTCATCGCCTCGCAAGCCCTCATCTCCGGCGCGTTCTCGCTCACCGTGCAAGCCGTTCAATTGGACTACTTGCCGCGCGTGAAGATCAGCCACACCTCGTCGTCGCACCGGGGACAGGTGTACGTGCCGCTCGTGAACTGGCTGCTGATGATCGGGTGCATCGGCCTGGTGGTGACCTTCCAGTCGTCGAAGGCGCTCGCGTCGGCCTACGGAATCGCCGTCACCTCCACCATGCTCGTCACCACGCTGTTGTTCTACGAGGTGTGCCGTAACCGCTGGAGTTGGCCGGCGTGGAAAGCCATGTTGGTCTGCGTTCCGTTGTTCGTCGTCGACGCCGCGTTCCTCGGCGCCAACATCCCCAAGATCCCCCACGGCGGCTGGTTCCCGTTGCTGGTGGCCATCGTGCTGTTGGCCCAGATGACCACCTGGCGTCGTGGTCGCCAATTGGTGGCGGCGCGCATCCATCGCGGCGAGCGCCCCATCGTCGAGGTGCTGGACGAACACATCGACGTGGCTCGCGTGTCGGGCACCGCGGTGTTCATGTTCAAGGACCTCGGCAAGGCGCCGCCGGCCTTGGTGAACAACCTCAAGCACAACAAGGTGTTGCACAAGTGCACCCTCATCGTGGCGGTGCAAACCGCCGAGGTGCCCCGCGTGGACCCGAGCGAACGCACCGAGGTCACCAAGGTCGAGCCCGGGGTGTTCCAGATCCTGTTGCGCTTCGGCTTCATGGAGGAACCCGACGTGGTGGCCGCCCTGTCCGGCATCGACGAGCGGGGATTCGACTTCGACCCCAAGCAGGCGACGTTCTTCCTCGGACACGAGTCCATCGTCGCGGGCAAGGCCCCGGGCATGAACCCGGTGGCCGAGCACCTCTTCGTTCTGCTGAATCGTGGCGCCGACAGCGCCGGACGGTTCTTCAACCTGCCCAAGG
>CAEZTS010000037.1_pt1 | contig 11262 bp, 10 predicted proteins | sample 7264281 | NCBI WGS metagenome assembly CAEZTS01 (sample SAMEA6813810, study PRJEB35770) | freshwater metagenome | biome: Freshwater; feature: Freshwater reservoir; material: water | place: Czech Republic | collected 2017-08-18 | depth 0.5m m
CATTCCATGTCGGCGGCCGCCATGGCCGCCAAGTCACCGACGGCCATCATCCTGTCGGGTGGGCCAAAGAGCGTCCACGTGGATGGCGCGCCCGCGCTCGACCCCGCGGTCTACGACCTCGGGGTGCCCATCCTGGGTATCTGTTACGGCGCGCAGTTGATCGCACACCAACTCGGAGGCGAGGTGGGTCGCGGGTCGCGTGGTGAGTACGGCCGCACGCACATGTCACGCATCGCCGGATCGGACTCCACGTTGCTGGTGGGCGACATCCCCGCCGAACAGGACGTGTGGATGAGTCACTTCGACGCCATCTCGCGGGTTCCCGACGGATTCGTGGCCACGGCCAGCACTCCCGACGCTCCGGTGGCCGTGCTCGAGAACCCCGATCGTCGTATCTGGGGCGTTCAGTATCACCCCGAGGTGGTGCACTCGCCGTTCGGAGCCGACGTGTTGCGTCGGTTCCTCCACGATCTGGCCGACTGCGACACGTCGTGGACCATGGGCTCGGTCATCGACGAGCAGGTGGCCCTTGTTCGCGAGCAGGTGGGGGACAAGCGCGTCATCTGCGGTCTGTCCGGCGGTGTCGATTCGGCGGTGGCGGCCGCCCTCGTGCACAAGGCCATCGGCGCGCAACTCACCTGTGTCTACGTCGACACCGGTTTGATGCGCAAGAACGAGAGCGACCAGGTGGTCGAGACGTTCAAGCGCAATCTGGGCATCGAACTGATCCACGTCGACGCCGGCGCGCAGTTCTTCGAGCGCCTGCGTGGTGTGACCGAACCCGAGACCAAGCGAAAGATCATCGGCGAGTTGTTCGTGCGGGTGTTCGAACAACACACGGGTGGCGTCACCGACGCCGAGTTCCTCGTGCAGGGAACCCTGTACCCCGACGTCATCGAGAGTGGCGGCAGCGACGGCACGGCGGCGGTCATCAAGAGCCACCACAACGTGGGTGGCTTGCCCGAGGACATGACGTTGCGTTTGGTCGAACCGCTGCGCTCGTTGTTCAAGGACGAGGTGCGTCGTCTGGGCCTCGAATTGGGACTGCCCGACGAGATCGTCTGGCGACAGCCGTTTCCGGGACCCGGCTTGGGCGTGCGCATCATCGGTGAGGTGACCCCCGACAAGGTGGCGTTGTTGCAGGACGCGGACTTCATCGTGCGCGAGGAGATTCGTCTGGCCGGCTTGGAGCGCGACATCTGGCAGGCGTTCGCCGTGCTTCCCGACATTCGCTCCGTCGGTGTGATGGGCGACGAGCGCACCTACGCCCACCCCATCATCATTCGGGCGGTCACCAGCGACGACGCCATGACCGCCGATTGGGCTCGCCTGCCCTACGACCTGCTGGAGCGCATGGCCGGCCGCATCATCAACGAGGTCCCCGGGGTGAACCGGGTGGCCTACGACATCACGTCGAAGCCCCCCGGGACAATCGAATGGGAGTGAGATCGTCGATCTCGAATGGGAGTGAGATCGTCGATCTCGAATGGGAGTGAGATCGTCGATCACGAATGGGAATGAGATCGTCGTTCTCGAGTGGGAGTGAGATCGTCGTTCTCGATGGCGCCGAAAACCCCCGTCAGCAGGCCCGATGACCGCCCTCCCGCCACCCTGACTAGCCTGCCGAGGGTCATGTCGGACCCTTCGTCGCGCTCCCGCTCCCGGCGTCTGGCCGTGGCCGTCACCACGGGCGTGGCGTTGCTCGCCGGGGCCGTGGTGTGGAGCGGTCCGGTGGCCGCCGATTCCGTCGACGACGCCCGGCGCAAGGTGAACGAGATGGCCGATCGTCTCGAGGCCGCCGAGGAAGAGGTCGACCGACTGAGCGAGGAATTGCGCGTGGCCGAGGACGACAAGGCGCGTCTCGACATCGAGATCGCCGAGGCCGAAGTGGTGATCGCCGCCATGGAGGCCGAGGTCGGCGGGCTCCAGGCCCAGATGTCGGACCTGGCCGTGCAGGCGTTCGTCGGCGGGGGGAACGGTGGCAGTCTGACCGGTCTTCTCTCACCGGGTGCCGGACCGAACGAGGCCGTTCAGAGGCAGTACCTCACCGAGATGGCGTTGAACCTCGGATCGGCCGACTCCGATCAGTTGGACGCGCTCATCGACGACCTGGGCGACAAGAAGACCGAACTCGAGCGCGATCGAACCGACGCCCAGGAGTTGGCGGCCCGCATTCAGAAGAACCAGAGCGAAGCCGCCGACAAGATCGAGGAGTACACCACGCTCAAGGCGCGGGCGGAACGCGAACTCGGTGAGGCTCTGGCCAAGGAACGCGCGCGACGCGCGGCCGCCGCGGCCGCCGCGGCCCGTGCCCAGGCCAATGCGCTGGCCGCCAGTCGGGCGTCCGGGTCGTCGAACTCGGGTTCCATGACGGGTGGCTCCAGCGTGTCGCGCCCGCGCTTCGATCCGTCCAGCATCCCGGCCAGCAGCTCGCGAGGCGCCATCGCGGTGGCGGCGGCGCGCAGTCAGATCGGCGTGAAGTACGTGAAGAACGCCGCCATCGAGAATCAGGCCTTCGACTGTTCCGGTCTCACCATGTGGGCGTGGCAGCAGGCCGGCGTCTCGTTGCCCCATCAGTCCCGACGACAGTTCTCCTCGTCGCCGCGCATCCCGGTGGAGTACGTCGAGCCCGGCGATCTGATCTTCTTCTACGACCCCATCACCCACGTCGGCATCTACGTCGGCGACGGCATGATGGTCGACGCGCCCGGTGTGGGACGGTCGGTTCGGTTGACCGCGGTCAGTTGGAACAAGGTGGTCGGGGTGACCCGGCCGGGCTGAACACGCGTATCGGTCACGCACTACCGTTCCCTCTCGGGGGACAGGGTATGAGCGTTCAGGGAATCGACGTCGACAAGGTGAGCGCCTGGCTGGTCGACAACATCGACGGCGCCCGAGCACCCTTCTCGTTCGATCTCATCGCCGGCGGTCGGTCGAACCTGACGTATCGCGTGACCGATGCCGACGGCACTCGTTTCGTTCTTCGTCGTCCACCGTTGGGTCACGTCCTGGCCACCGCTCACGACATGGCTCGTGAGTTCCGCATCATCGCCGCCGTCGGCTCCACCAAGGTTCCGGTGCCCCGTGCGTTGGGTCTGTGCACCGACGAGAACGTGAACGGCGCCAACTTCTACGTGATGGGTTTCGTCGACGGAGTGGTGCTCGACAGCGCCGACAAGGCCGCGGCACTCCCCACCGAACTGCGGCCGGCCGCGGCGCACCATCTCATCGACGTCCTGGCCGAACTTCACGCGGTCGACGTGGACGCGGTGGGGCTGGGTGATCTGGCCCGCCGTGACGGCTACATCGAACGCCAACTCAAGCGGTGGAGCACCCAATGGGAGAACTCCAAGACGCGCGATCTTCCCGAGATCGACGAGGTGGTGCGACGCTTGAGTTCCCATGTGCCGCGCCAACAAGGAGTCGTCATCGCGCACGGTGACTACCGCTTCGGCAACTGCCTCACCGATGTCGCGTCCGGTCGCATCGCCGCGGTGCTCGACTGGGAACTGTGCACGTTGGGCGACCCGCTCGCGGACCTGGGGTATCTCGGTGTGTACTGGAGCGACGGCCCCTCGAACGCCCTGCGCGCCAACGATCCCACACCGGCGGGAGGATTCCCTCCCTATCGGGATCTGGTGGAGCGATACGCCGACGGAACCGGTCGCGACGTGTCGGCAGTCGACTACTATGTCGCGTTCTCGTGTTGGCGTCTGGCGGTCATCAGCGAGGGTGTCTACGCCCGCTATCTGCACGGGGCGATGGGCAAACAAGAGGGGATCGACCTGTCCACGATGAAGATGGGCACGGAAGGATTGGTCCAACGGGCCTTGGAAGCGGCGAGGAGCCTGACGTGAGCACGAACGTATTGAACGGTTGGATCAAGGGGTCCTTCACCGCGGCGGGTATCACCCACGACACCTACCGCAAGGGTTCGGGACCGTTGGTGGTGGTCGTGCACGAGGTGCCCGGCATCACCCCGAAGGTGACGGCGTTCGCCGAAGAAGTGGTGTCGGCGGGCTTCACCGTCGTGCTGCCCGATCTGGTGGGCACGCCCGGCAAGGAGATGTCGAACGGGTACGCGATGTCGTCGTTGGCCAAGGTGTGCGTCTCCAAGGAATTCACCGCGATGGCGCGCAACAAGACCTCGCCGATCATCGGGTGGTTGCGCGCCCTCGGTCGTTCGCTGCATCAGGAGATCGGCGGCCGGGGCATCGGTGCCGTGGGTATGTGTTTCAGCGGTGGTTTCGCGTTGGGGATGATGCTCGACGATCACATGCTCGCCCCGGTGCTGAGTCAGCCGTCGTTGCCGTTCCCGATGGGAGCCAAGCGCGCGGCCGACCTGAATCTCTCACCGGACGACGCGCTGGTGGTGAGGCGACGGGCCGACGAGGGCTGTCAGGTGTTGGGACTGCGGTTCACGGGCGACCGCTTGGTCGGCACGCGTTTCGATTCCCTGCGCGATCTCCTGGGCGACGCGTTCATCGCCATCGAGTTGCCGTCGTCGAAGAAGACGGACCACTCGGTGCTGACCGAGCAGCGCGACGAGCCCAGTGTCCAGCGGGTGATCAACTTCTTCCGGGAGAAACTTCTCTGATCTCCAGTTTGAAGCGCGGGTGCCTCCATTTCCGCAACGCGTCGGCGGGAGCATCCGTCGATTCCAGCAGATGGCGCGCCAGCAGTCCCTTGGCCGCCTTGGCGTCGTGACCCGCGACCTTGCCGGACTTCTCGACGAACGCCACCGTGGACAGACCGGCGTACGCGTCGGGTGTCGGGGTCCACGCGGCCCGGTGTTCGTTCGGCAACAGGTCGATCACGTGACGTCCGGCGAGTCGCGCGTTCAACGCCTTCGACAACGGCTCGCGCCACCAGGTGGCGAGCTTGCCGATTGAGGGAAGTGACGCACCGATCTTGAGTTTGTAGTCGGGAATCGGATCCTCGAACGCGACGAGCCCCAACAAGCCCGACAATACGATGATCGACTCCGTTGCCCGGGCGTGAACCGTGGCGGTCATGGTGGAGGGAGCGAGGTGGTCCCAGACCACCCCGGTGTAGCGCTGGTGCGCGGGCATGGTGGGTGAACCCGGCAACGACAGATTGGCCCGCCGCGCTTCCTCCAGGTTGCGGCCGCCGACGCCCAACAACTTGGCGTCACCACCGCCGAGGGATTCCAACACGGTGAGGAGCTCGGCTCGCTGTCGGGTGAGGGCCCGACCGAACTCGCCGGTGCCCGGTCGCCATCCGGGCTTGCCGCCACCCGCGGCCTTGCCCTCCGACGGCGGTAGGAGGATGGCCAGAGGAGCATTCACCGAGACGACTTTCTTGGGGGGCACGCTCCAAATTCAACTCCACGCGACGCAGGGGTAGGGTGATTTCATGCGAATTCACGTCGATGCCGAGAAGTGCCAAGGTCACAATCGTTGTTACGCCCTCGCTCCCGAGTTGTTCGATGTCGACGACTTCGGCAACGCCGTGGTCATCGGCGACGGCAACGTGAGCCCCGATCTGGTCGAGCGGGCCAAGTTGGCCGTGGCCAACTGCCCCGAGTTCGCCATCACCCTCTCGGAGTGAGGAACGAGATCGCATGACCGTGTACGAACCCCCCGTCTCGATCTACGGCCCCGTCACCGATTGGGCCACCGACTTCGACCACGCCGACCCGGCGTACAACCGCAACGCCCACGCCATCTGGAGCGAACTGCGCGAGGCGTGCCCGGTGGCGCACAGCGATCGCTACGGCGGAACGTGGTTGCCCGTCACGCACGAGACCGTTCGCGAGATCGCCTACGACACCGAGAACTTCACCAGCCGCGCGGTGGTGGTGAGCACCGTCGTCCCCGACGATCCGGCGCCCATCGGTGGCGCACCGCCCATCACCAGTGATCCGCCGTTCCACCACGACGCGCGACGTCTGTTGTTGCCGCCGTTCTCGCCCAAGAAGATCGCCGAATGGGAGGGCGAGGTTCGCATTCTGTGTCACTCGCTGCTCGACGCGATGGAAGCCAAGATCGCGGCCGGTGAGCCCGTCGACGCGGCGCTCGATTACGCGCAACACATCCCGGTGAACGTCATCTCGCGCATGCTCGGCTTCCCGCTCGAGGACGACGACATCTTCCGTGGATTCGTGCACGACATCCTCGAGAGCATCAACGGCGAACCCGAGGAGCGCATTCGCTCGTTCGAGCGCATCGACGCCTACCTGCTGGCCCAGATCGAGGATCACCGCGCCAACCCGCGCGACGACCTCACGTCGTATCTCATGGACGTCGAGATGTACGGCGAGAAGTTGCCCGACAACATGGTGGGTGGGGTGATCCTGCTGTTGCTGGTGGCCGGAATCGACACCACGTGGAGTGCCATCGGTTCCAGCATCTGGCACCTGGCCACGCACGACGAGGATCGTCGGCGTCTCGTGGCCGACCCGAGCCTGATGACCACCGCCATCGAGGAGTTCCTGCGCGCCTACGCCCCCGTGACGATGGCGCGCCTGGTGGCCAAGGATCACGACTTCCACGGCTGCCCGATGAAGAAGGACGAGTGGGTGTTGCTGCCGTTCCCGGCCGCCAACCTCGATCCCGCCGAGTTCGCCGACGCCGACAAGGTGCTCATCGACCGACAGGAGAATCGTCACGCGGCCTTCGGACTCGGTATCCACCGCTGTCTCGGGTCCAACCTGGCGCGCCTCGAGCTGCGCGTGGCGGTGGAGGAGTTCATCGCCCGCTTCCCCGAGTTCGTTCTCGACGGCACCGTCGACGACGTGGTGTGGAGCGTCGGTCAGATTCGCGGACCGCGCGAGTTGCCGATCCGTGTGATCCGCTCCTGACATTGAGCGACACACCCGCGTTCACCGACGCCGGCCGACGTTGGGCCGAGATGCTCGCGTCGTGGGCCATACCCGACGAGATCGTGGCGCGGGGTGAGGTTCCGCCGTGGTCGCACGACCCCGACACGTTCGCCATGGACGACACCACCGATGCGGGCGATCCCGTCTTCGAACTGGCCCGTGAGTTGTTGCCACTCGAAGGTGGCACGGTGCTCGACGTCGGTTGTGGCGGAGGGCGATCCTCGCTCCCGTTGTATCCGCGGGCCCGTCGCATCATCGGCGTCGACTCCAACCGGGCCATGCTCGACCGATTCGCGGCCTCGGCCGAGAGTTTGGGAGTCGAGCATCGCGAGATCGAAGGACGTTGGCCCGACGTGGCGGTCGAGGCCGAAATGGCGGGAACGCCCCTCGAGCGGGTCGACGTGGTGGTGTGTCATCACGTCTTCTTCAACGTTCCCGATCTCGAGCCCTTCGTCGTGGCCCTCACCGCCGTCGCTCGATTGGGCGTGGTCACCGTGTTGCCGCGCCGTCATCCGATGTCGGCGTGGAACGCCGCATGGAAGCACTTCTGGAACATCGATCGCCCCCTCGGACCCACGTCGGACGACGCGGTGGCGGTGTTGCACGCCCTGGGCATCGAGCCCGAGGTGATCGAGCTCCCTCGACCCGCCGTGTCACGTCATGCCGAGGACCCGGCGGCGCTGGTGCGCTCGGCACGTCGACGTCTGTGCCTCACGTCCGACCGCGACGACGAGTTGGCGGAATGGTTGCGTGTCGACCCTCCCGACTTCATGCGTGAGGTGGTGGTGCTGCGTTGGCCCGGCGGTTTGGATCACGAAGGTCCTTAGTGGATCCGGGTCGCTGGCCCGAGTAGATGCCCTCGCGTGGTGACACGGCGTAGGCGACCACACCGACGATGGCGGCCGGAATCGCCATGTGCGCTCCGAACAACTCGATCACCAGCACGGCGCAGGCGACGGGTGTGTTCGATGCGGCGCCGAACACCGCTCCCAGGCACACCGCCGCGGTGATCGCGGGAGGCAAGCCGAGTGGTGCCGACATCACCGAACCGAGAGTCGCTCCGACGACGAACAACGGGGTCACCTCGCCGCCGGGAATACCGCACCCGAGGGCCACCGCGGTGAAGAGGATCTTCAGCAACGGGTCCCACCAGTCGGCCAGATCACCGGCCAACGCGTGGTCGACGAGGGGCAACGAGAGTCCCAGGTAGTCGCGCCCCAGCAACAACATCAGGGCCAGGGTGGCGAGTCCACCCACCACCGGTCTCAACGGGGTGAAGGCCACGGTGCGCTCGGCGATCGTGCGCACCAGACGCAACACCACGATGAAGAGTCGCGCGGCGAGACCGGCCACGACACCCAGCGCCGCCAAGCGTGTCGCCATCCACCAGTCCAGGTCGATCACGAGATGAGAGATGGGGGTCGACCGTCCGAGGCCCTCCACCACGAGATCCGCGGTGACCGAGGCGACCAGAGCCGGAACCACACCCTCGTATCGGAGGCGACCCGTGCGCTGCACCTCGAGACCGAAGATCGCACCCGCCAAGGGAACTCCGAACGCGCCCCCGAACGCACCGGCCATCGCGGCGGTCATCAGCAAACCGCGGTCGCCGTCGCTCAAGCGCAGTGGTCGGGCGAGAAGCGAGGTGACCGACCCGCTGATCTGGAGAGCGGCCCCCTCACGACCGACGGAAGCGCCCGTGAGTTGGGCGATGTACGTGGCGCCGAAGATCATCGGAGCCATGCGGGCCGGAACGGGTTCCACGGGTTCTGTGCCGTCGCCGCCGTTCGCGTTGGCGATCACGATCGACGTGCCCCGGTTGGCCGAGCCACCGAACTTCCAATAGGTGAAGCCGAGGATGCCGGCGGCGAGAGGCAGCAACCACACCAACCACCTGTGCTCCAGTCGGGTGGACGTGGCCTGGTCGAGGGCCTCGAAGAGGGCCCACGAACCGATGCCGCCGACGGCACCGACGACGATCGACGACAGAACGATCGACAGCAGGTGCGCGAAACGTTTCACCGCGTCGGAATCCACCCGATCACGGTACCCGTTGCGTCCTTCTCACCGGACTCTTACCTCCGTTGGGGCAGACTCTGCGCATGGCGAATCGAGTGCTCGTGGCCGACGACGACAAGGCGGTGCGCGAGAGTCTGGTGCGTGCGCTCACCTTGGAGGGCTACGAAGTGGACGCGGCCAACGACGGCGCGAAGGCCCTCGAGATGATCAGGGTCGGAGAGCACGACGCTCTCGTGCTCGATCTGATGATGCCGGTCATCGACGGCCTCACCGTGTGTCGGGTTCTGCGCTCGGAGAAGAGTCGACTGCCGATCCTCATGCTGACCGCGCGTTCCGAAACCAGCGATCGGGTTCAGGGCCTCGACGCCGGAGCCGACGATTATCTGCCCAAACCCTTCGCCCTCGACGAGTTGTTGGCCCGTCTGCGCGCTCTGCTCCGTCGCACCGGACCGGTGGATCAGGACGATTCCCACGACCAACTGGTCCTCGACGATCTGCGCATCGACACCGCCGCCCGTCGGGTCTTCCGCGGCGCTCACGAGCTGGATCTGTCGAAAACGGAGTTCGAGTTGTTGGAACTGTTGGTGCACAACTCCGGCATCGTGCTGGATCACTCCACCATCTACGACCGCATCTGGGGGTACGACTTCGGTCCCGAGTCCAAGAACCTGGCGGTGTACATCGGATACATCCGTCGCAAGGTGGACCTCGACGGTCATCGGCGTCTCATCCACACGGTGCGTGGCGTGGGGTACACGGCGCGGGTGTCGGCATCGTGAGTCTGCGTTGGAAGCTCACCCTCGCGTTGGCGGTCATCGCCGCGTTGGGCACCGGGCTCGTCGGTGCGTTGTCGTACCAATCCACGCAGTCCCGTTTGATGACCGAGATCGACCGTTCGCTCGTCAATGCCACCGATCGTTTCCTCGACCGACGAGGGGGAGGTCGTGGTGATCGGCCGGGTTCCTTCGACAATCTCCGACTCTCCATTCCCGAACGTCCGCTCGGAATCGAACAGTTCGTGGTGCAGCTGATCGATCCGTCCGGTGACGTGCTGGCATCCACCGAGGGCGTGACGATTCCGGTGACGCCACGGGTGATGTCTCTCATGGGTGGCGACGGAGAGCCGTGGTCGTCGACCGAACGCGCGGACGACGACGCGACCTATCGACTGCGCTCGTTCGCGACACCCATCGGTGTCGTGCGAGTGGGTCGTGACCTGACCGAGACGGACAACGTGCTGGCCGATCTGCGGACGCGAGCCGTGTTGCTGTCCACCTTGGTGGCCGCGGTGGCCGCGGTGATCGGTTGGCTCATCGCGCTTCGCGTGACGTCGCGACTGCGTCGTCTCTCGATCGCCGCCGAGAACGTCGCCACCACCGGACGACTGAACGTGGACGCACCGGTGACCGGACGTGACGAAGCGGGCCGACTCGGTCGCTCGTTCAGCGAGATGCTGGCGGCCTTGTCCAGATCCAAGGAGCAACAACAGCGCCTGGTCGAGGACGCCGGTCACGAGTTACGCACTCCCTTGACCAGTCTGCGGACGAATCTCGACGTGTTGAAACGGCATCCGACGATGGACGACGAGACGAGATCGCAGATCCTGGCCGACATCGATCGGGACACGGCCGAGTTGTCGAACCTCGTGGAGGAAGTGGTGGCCGTGGCGGCCGATCGGCACACCACCGAATTGCCCGAACCGGTGCGATTGTCCGAGGCCGTCGAGCGTGTCGTGCACAAGGCTCGCCGTCGCACGTCGCGCGACATCGTCGTGGTGGCCGACGACTCGATCGTGATGGTCCGCCCCGCGTTGTTGGAACGGGCGATCTCCAACCTGATCGACAACGCGTTGAAATTCGACGTCTCCGATTCGCCGATCGACGTCGCCGTGCGTCGTGGGGAGATCGCCGTGTCCGATCGGGGTCCCGGTATCCCCGAGGCCGATCTGGCGAACGTCTTCGAACGTTTCCACCGCTCGGTGACCGCACGAACCATGCCCGGCTCTGGACTGGGACTGTCGATCGTGTCCGAAGTGGCCACCAGTCACGGCGGAACCGTGTTCGCGCGGAATCGGGCCGGGGGCGGGGCCGAGGTGGGTCTGGTCCTGCCGTGCGAGGATCGAAACGCCTGATCAGAGGCGATTTTCGCCCTGGAACGGCAATTCTCACCTCGTTCTCACCTGACTCGGCTTTGCTTCTCACCTACGACGCGCAATCTGAGTGCACACAGGTGAACCGCACCTGACACAGCAAGGAGCACACGACATGAACACACCGAAGTACACGACGAAGAAGTTGGCGGTTCTCGGCGTCACCGCCGGATTGGTCGCCGGAGCCGGAGCCGGGTTGCTGATGAACCTGCCCGGAGGCGCCAGCGCCAAATCCCCGGTGGCCGTCTCG
>CAEZTS010000038.1_pt1 | contig 11234 bp, 13 predicted proteins | sample 7264281 | NCBI WGS metagenome assembly CAEZTS01 (sample SAMEA6813810, study PRJEB35770) | freshwater metagenome | biome: Freshwater; feature: Freshwater reservoir; material: water | place: Czech Republic | collected 2017-08-18 | depth 0.5m m
CTGGACGCCAACCCGGCCGGCGGTTACGTGACGGTGTACTCCTGCGGTGAGATTCCGAACTCGTCGAACCTGAACTTCGTCCCCGGAGAGATCACACCCAACGCGGTGTTGGCGCCGGTCTCGGAGAACGGAACGGTCTGCTTGCACGTCTTCGGACGCGCGCACGTCATCGTCGACGTCAACGGCGTGCTCACCACCTCGGACTGAGTGACGTCAGGATCGTCAACCCGTCACGATCGTCCGGGTCACGGGGCGGGACGATGGAACACGCCGTTCGTGATCACGATCTCGACGCGCTCGCCGTCGGTCGTGGCCACACCGTCGGCCACGATCGAGTACTCGCGATGTTCGACGTCGACCGTCGTCGGCGGCCACACCAGGGTCACGCGGGGTTGGGCCCCGATGTTCGCACTGGCCGATCGGCCGACCCCCGACACCGTCACCCGATCGCCGGACACCTCGCATCGCAAGGCCACCACGTGCGCGCGTTCGACTCCGGAGGTGAGCAGATACGCGAAGTCCCGACCGACGAGACTCTCCGACAACAGTGTCGGCTCGATGCGAATGCTCAACGGTGGGTCCCCCACGAATCCCAGTGCGTCATCTCGCGCGACGGCAACCGGTGCGCCGGCTTGAAGTCGTCGCCGGTGTAGTACGCCACCGGGAACAACACGGTCTGCGTCCAGTCCTCGGGGATGCCCAGCATCGTCGACACCTCGGCTTCGGAGAACAAGTGGATGGTGGTCCACGCGGTTCCCAATCCGCGGGACCGCAACGCCAACATGAAACTCCACGCGGCCGGCAGGATGGATCCGTAGGTGCTGGCCTGTGCGATCACCATCGGCACGTTCTCCACGCGACCCTTCACGCAGGCGATCACGAACACCGGCACCTGCTCCAGGATCGAACCCAGATGCTCGGCGGACTCCATCACCTTGGGCATCACGTGTTCGCGCGGATCCCCCTCGGGCAACGGCGGCGGGTATCCCGAGCCGGCCATCATCTCGGCGCCCCGGCGATAGATCTCGGCGATGGCGGCCTTCTTGGCCGGGTCGGTGACCACCACGAAAGCCCAGTTCTGGGCGTTGGTGCCGGTGGGAGCCTGCATGGCGATGTCGATGCACTCGGCGATCACCTCGGGCTCCACCGGTCGGCCCAGGTCGAGGCGCTTGCGCACCGATCGGGTGGTGGTGAGCAGTTTGTCGGCGGCGGCGCGATCGATCGTCATGTCGCGACTCTAGGGCACCCACGCTGGACGAACGTCCGTGACCTTAATCCCGAGTTGTCTTGTCGGGAATTGCCCGTAGCCTGTGGGCAACCGTTCCAAAGGAGATCCATCATGGCCATTCGACTCGGAGACATCGCCCCCGACTTCACCGCCGACACCACGCAGGGAACCATCTCGTTCCACGAGTGGCTCGGCGATTCCTGGGGCGTGTTGTTCAGCCACCCCAAGGACTTCACCCCCGTCTGCACCACCGAGCTCGGCTACGTGGCGCGCATCAAGCCCGAGTTCGACAAGCGCAACGTGAAGGTCATCGGTTTGTCGGTGGACTCCGTCGAGAGCCACAACAAGTGGGAAGGCGACATCGGCGAGACGCAGGGCACGCCCGTGAACTTCCCCATGATCGGTGACCCCGATCGCACGGTGAGCGATCTGTACGACATGATCCACCCGAACGCCAACGACACCCTCACGGTGCGCAGCGTGTTCGTGATCGGACCCGACAAGAAGGTGAAGCTCACCATCACCTACCCGGCCTCCACCGGTCGCAACTTCGACGAGATCCTGCGCGTCATCGACTCGCTCCAACTCACCGCCAAGTACAAGGTGGCCACACCGGTGAACTGGACCGACGGAAACGACGTCATCATCGGAGCCGCCGTGTCCGACGACGAGGCCAAGACCCTCTTCCCGAACGGCTGGAAGACCGTGAAGCCGTACCTGCGCGTTCTGCCCCAGCCCGGCAAGTGATTCAGCCCGGCAGGTAGTTCGCTTCGATCCATTCGCGAACGACCGGCGCCACCCTCGACAGGTGCGTGGCCGGATCGTTGCGGATCGCGGTGGCGCTGATCGGTACGTTCACGCGTTCGGGGTCACACACCAGCGGCTCGGCACCCAATCGTCGCGCCAACTCGGAGATGTAGAAGTCGCTCGACACCACCACGTGCGGACCCACCGCGAGGGGCCACCGGGAACGGAACAGCGCGATCCACTTCGCCCACAGTTCCTCGTCGTTCCAGTCGTTGTGCAGGTCGTGGGCCACGCGCACCACCGACACCTCGGGGTGCAGGGTCTGCAACCAGTGAGCCCGCAGATCACCGGGGAACGTTTCGCCGTCACGGGTGTTCACGAACACCACCACGTCGTCGCAACGCTCGCGGGCCCAGTCGATCATGTACGAATGACCCAGGTGCGGGGGGTCGAAACGTCCCACGATGAGCCCGGTGGCGTGCACGGTCTCACATTAGGACCGCTGTCACCGGGTATTCACCTTCGACGCACGTGTCCCTCGGCGTCGACGACGGCAGAATGACGCCATGAATTCCCCCTCCACCGTCGCCGCCGGTGCGGCCGATGCCTTCAAGATCTACGGCAAGGACGACAGCGAGGTGCGCGCCCTCGACGGCGTCACCGTGAACTTCGCCTCCGGGAAGTTCACCGCGATCATGGGCCCGTCGGGTTCGGGTAAGAGCACGCTGATGCACTGCCTCGCCGGCTTGGACTCGCTCACCTCGGGCACCATCACCATCGGCGACACGAACCTGGCCACGCTCAACGACAAGGAGCTCACGCTCACCCGTCGCAGCAACGTGGGTTTCATCTTCCAGGCCTACAACCTCATCCCCACGCTCACCGCGCTCGAGAACATCACGCTTCCGCTCGACCTCGGCGGCACCCCGGTGGATCAGCAGTGGCTCGACACCGTGATCGACGCCGTGGGTCTGCGCTCGCGGTTGGACCACCGTCCGAGCGAGCTCTCCGGTGGTCAACAGCAGCGGGTCGCGGTGGCCCGCGCGTTGGCCAGCAAGCCGCGCATCATCTTCGCCGACGAACCCACGGGCAACCTCGACAGCCGCATGGGAGCCGAGATCCTCTCGTTCATGCGCCACGCCGTCACCGACCTCGGCCAGACCATCGTGATGGTCACCCACGACCCGGTGGCCGCCTCGTACGCCGATCACGTGATCTTCCTCGCCGACGGCAAGATCGTCGACGAGTTGGACGACCCCACGGCCGACCAGGTGCTCGACCGCATGAAGCGCCTCGGTTCCTGACATGGCCGCGCCCGTCACCCGACTCACCATTCGGGGCGTCATCGCCCGCAAATGGCGCATCTTCCTCACCATCCTCGCGGTGGTGAGCGGGGTGGCGTTCGTGAGCGGCGCGTTCGTTCTCACCGACAGCGTCAAGAAGTCCATCAACGATCTCTTCGCCACGCTCAGCGAGGGCATCGATCTGGAGGTGCGCACCTCCATCGCCTTCGGCGACGAGGCCACGGCCGAGCGCGACCCGGTGTCGGTCGAACTCATCGACCAGATCTCCGCCGTCGAGGGAGTGCGACTGGCCGAGGGCAACCTGTTGCGCGCCGCCACCGTGATCAAGTCCGATGGCGAGCCCCTGCGCACGTCCGGACCGGCGTTCGGCATCGCATGGGTGGGCCCCGACGGCCTCGACGGCCGCACCATGGTGGAGGGACGTCCCGCCACCGGTCCCGGTGAGGTCACCCTCGACAAGTCCTCGGCGCGTCGCGCCGGCTACGAGGTGGGCGACACGGTCACCATCGTCGGCCCCACCGGCAAGGGCGACTTCGCATTGGTGGGCCTGAACGGAACGGGCAAGACCACGAACGGCGGCGGTGCCAGCATCGCCGCCTTCGACCCGCGGACCGCCAACGAGTTCCTCGGCGCCAAGGACATGGTGGACTCCATCTACATCGCCATCGACGAGGGCGCCGATCGCGACGTGGTGATGGCCGCCGTCGACGCGGCACTGCCCGACGGCATCGAGGTCATCACCGGCGAACAGTCGGCCGAGGAGACCGCCGGCGCCATCAACGACATCATCGACATCTTCGGCAACGTGCTCCTCGGATTCGCGGCCGTCTCGTTGTTCGTCAGCGCGTTCCTCATCTTCAACACCTTCGCCATCATCGTCAGCCAGCGTCTGCGCGAACTGGCGTTGTTGCGCGCCGTCGGAGCCAGTTCGCGCCAGATCCGCACGATGATCATCGGCGAGGCGTTGGTGGTGTCGGTGATCGCCACCGTCCTCGGCATCGTCGCCGGCATGGGCGTGGCCAAGGGAATCGTGGCCATCTTCAACGCGGCCGGCGCGGCTTTCCCGTCGGCCTCGCTCATCGTGTCCACCCGCACCGTCGTCGCCAGCACGGTCGTCGGTGTCGGCGTCACGGTGGCGGCGGCCATCGTGCCGGCACTGCGCGCCGCGCGTATTCCACCGGTGGCGGCCATGCGGCCGGAGTTGGGATTCAACTCCCTGCAGAAGAACAAGCGCCTCGTGGTGGGCTCGATCACCACCGGCATCGGACTCGTTCTGTTCAGCGTGGGCATCTTCGGTCAACCCGGTGGCACGTCGGGCACGCTCGGGTTGTCGGCGATCGGCGCGATCCTGTTGTTCCTCGGCATCGCCAGCCTGTCCACCACGGTGGCGGCCCCCGCCAGTCGCGTCATCAGCCGCATCCTCCCGCTCCCCTTCCGGCCGATGACACGTTCGGTCCCCGGTCGCCTCGGCAGTCGCAACGCCCAACGCACGCCACGCCGCACCGCCTCCACCGCGTCGGCCCTGATGATCGGTCTCGCGCTGGTGAGCACCGTGTCCGTGGTGGCCTCGTCGGTTCAGGCGTCGTTCAAGGAGCAGTTGCAGGGGTCGGTCACCGCCGACTTCTTCGTGTCCAACGGACCCGGCAATTTCCAGGGACTGCCGGTGTCGTTCTCCGAGCGCTTGTCCGAACTGCCCGAGTTGTCGGCGGTCAGTCCGTTCCGCGCCGCCACCGCGCAGGTGAACGGTGACACCAAGCAGATCGGTGCCGTGCGCGGGTCCGCGTTCGGCCAACTGGTCGACATCGATCTCACCAGCGGATCGGTCGAGTCGCTCGACGAGGGCAAGATCCTGCTGCACCGCGACCCGGCACGCGACTACGCGGTGTCGGTCGGCGACACCTTGACCATCCTGTGGTTGAACGGCACCGAGCAGCGGATCGAGGTGGGCGGCATCTACGACGACGCCACCATCGCCGGCAACTGGCTGGTGGGGTTGTCCACCCTGCAGGCCGTGTCCACCGCCACCCCGACCGACTTTTTCATCGGCGCCAAGATCGCCGACGGCGTCAGTATCGAGGACGCGCGCGCGGCCGTGGAGAAGGTGGCCCTCGACTTCCCCAGCGCCGAGGTTCAGGATCAAGCCGAATTCCAGCAGGCCCAGGAGGATCAGCTGAACCAGTTGCTGATCATCATCTACGGCTTGCTGATCATCTCCATCGCCATCGCCGTTCTCGGAATCGCCAACACCATGGCGTTGTCGGTGTTCGAGCGCACGCGCGAGTTCGGCCTGTTGCGCGCGGTCGGCATGAGTAAGCGCGACTTGAAGCGCTCCATTCGCTGGGAGGCCGTCATCGTGGCGGTGTTCGGAGCGTCGCTCGGCATCATCGTGGGCATCCCGCTCGGCCTGGCCGTCACCACGGCCCTGCCCTCCACCTTCATCACCACCACCGTGGTGCCCGTGAACACCATCATCACCATCCTGATCGCGTCGATCATCGTGGGTGTGGTGGCGGCCATCGGACCGGCCCGCCGTGCCGCCAAGTTGAACGTGCTCGACGCCATCTCCACGCACTGAGTCCCGACCATGTCCCACGATCCCCGCGCCCTCTCCCCCGAGGTGTTGGCGTTCGTGCGCGAGCGCCATCTGGCCACCCTCACCACGTTGCGCGCCGACGGTTCCCCGCACGTGGTGCCCGTGGGCTTCACCCTCGACGAGACGCGGGGCGTGGTGCGGGTCATCACCTGGGCCACGTCGGTGAAGACGGGTCACGCGCGTCGCGGTGGCCGGGCCGCGGTCAGTCAGGTCGACGGAGGTCGCTGGTTGACCTTCGAGGGAACGGTGAGCGTCACCGACGAGCCGGGTGCGGTGGCCCGGGCGGTGGCGGCCTACGCGGAGCGATACCGACAGCCCAAGGAGCGACCCGACCGGGTGGTCATCGAGATCCGGGTCGACCGTGTCCTCGGTCGCGCGTAGCGCGGATCAACCGAAGCGCGTGAGTTCGTCGTCGATCTTCAGACGCTTGCGCGCGGCCCGAACGTCGGCCATGTAAAGAATCTCGGCCGGATGCGTGGGCGTGTGATCGTCGGCCACCAGCTGAGCGGGGATCAGACGTCGATCCAGTTTCTGCTGGCAGTCCGGACACCAATACAAGGCCCGTGAACGTTCCTCGCAATGTCCGTGCGACACGGTGCCTCGGCATCGCGGGCATCGTTGACCGTTGCGCGAGTACACCGCGTGCTCGTAGCCACCGTCCTCGCGTGTGCGCGACTTCACGATGCGGGCGGCCGCCTCCACCAACACCGCGCAATCCTCGTACGACAGTTCCACGACGGGTGCGAACGGACTCAGACCGACGGCCCACAACGTTTCGCTGCGATCGGCGTTGCCCAGCCCCGTGATGACGCCCTGATCGGCGAGCACGTCGCAGATGGACGTCTCGCCCGCCTTGTACGACAACAAGCGTCGCGTGATCTCCACGAGGTCGGGTCGACGTTGCGAAATGTCGGGACCGACACCCCCGCTGTGAGGATGACGCGCCCGATCGGGAACGCGGAACGTCTCCACCATCGGCGCGTTGAAGCACACCGCCACCCAACCATCGACCTCGATGATCGCGCGTGCCTCGTAGGTGTGACGACGCCACGCCTCGTTCGATCGATAGACGTGCCACTGACCACTGAAGCGCAGATCGGTGGACAACACGATGCCATCGTCCCAACGCACGTCGACGCGACGACCGGTGCGTTCGACGGCTTCGATGATGCTTCCGGAGCGAGGTGCGGGTCCGATGGCCGACATGGCGTCGAAACGCGTGGTCGTTCGACCCACCAGTGCTGTACGCATCGCCGACACGATGTGACTGATTCCGCCCCTACCCGCCACACCACAAATGTAGGTCGGTGCGAAGAGCCTCGTGAGTGATACTCGGGTACGGTACGGGCGTCATGAGAGACGACGAGCACGACGACGAACCGATCAGTCCGGCCCTCAGCTCCGAGTCCCAGATGATCGAGCGGGCCCGGCGTCGCTACGGCTCGGTCGGGGCGATCATCGCCAGCGGCATGCTCGGCGTCGACAAGCTCCTCGGACGCCGACCCAAGGAGGAGATCCCGTCCATCTGGGAGGCCTCGGGCGAGCCGGGCGACATCGACGGCGACGGTATTCGCATCGATCTGGACGACGACACCGCGGTCGAGAGCCACCCGAACCGGGACGCCGCACGGACGCGGCGAATCAGGAAACGGCGAGCCTGATCAGGGCAGTTCGCCCACGTGGGCCAGCGCCAAACGCAGTAAACGATCCTGTCCGCCCGTCATCTCGGCCGTGATGCGGGCGCTGGCCGCTTCGGCCGGAGTGAACCAGGCCAGGTCGAGGGCCTCCTGCGTGGGCGTGCACTCGCCGTCGACCGGCACCACGTAGGCCAAACTCACCGCGTGGTGGCGGGGGTCGGTGAAACCCGAGACGTCCGGATCGGGGAAGTACTCGGCGATGGTGAACGGGGCGGGGTTGGGTGGCACCCGCGGAAGCGCCAAGGGTCCGAGGTCCTTCTCCAGATGACGCACCAGAGCGTCGCGCACCCGTTCGCCGTAGAGCACCCGCCCCGACACCAACATGCGGCTGATGGAGCCGTCGGCCGCCACCCGAAGGAGCAGGCCCACCTGGACGACCCGACCGTGACTGTCCACGCGCACGGGAACGGCATCCACGTACACCAAGGGAACGTTGGCCCGCACCTGTGCCAGAAGGTCGGGGCTCAGCCATGCGGTGCGGGTGTCGATCTGGTCGCTCATCGCGTTCATTCTCCCAAATCGCGACGGGAACGTCCGTCGATTCGGAAGCGTTTTCGCGCTTTTTCCGCCGTGGGCCACACGTGACACGCCTCGTCGTGATCGTTCACCAGACCCATCGACTGCATGAACGCGTACATGGTGGTGGGGCCCACGAACGACCATCCGCGCTTCTTCAGGTCCTTCGACAACGCCACCGACTCGGGTGCGGTGACGAAGGTCGACACTTCCGCGGTAGTGGGCGCGACGGGACGACGCGGAGGCTCGAAGCTCCAGATGTGCGCCGCGAGGGATCCCTTCTCCTCGACGAGTTCCAGACACCGTCGTGCGTTGTTGATGGTGCTCTCGATCTTGCCCCGGTGCCGGATGATGGAGGCGTCACCCAGCAGTCGCACCACGTCGCGCTCCCCCATGCGGGCCACCCTGGCGATGTCGAATCCGTGAAAGACCCGCCGGAAATCCGCGCGCTTGTCCAGAACGGTCTTCCACGACAGTCCGCTCTGGAAACCCTCGAGGTTGATCTTCTCGAACAGGCCGACGTCGTCACCGGTGGGGAATCCCCATTCCACATCGTGGTACTCGCGCATGGACGCGGACCCGAGACTCCAACCGCAACGCGGCTTCTCGCTCATCGGCTCGGAACCCCGCCCTTCACCGTGGTGCGGTGCAACTCGCGTCGGAATCCGGCGTAGTCGTTGATGGCGAAGTGTTGCGTGGAGCGGTTGTCCCAGACCACCACGTCGCCGTTCCGCCACCGATGCCGGTATTGGAAACGCACGTCGGTGGTGTGCGCGTGCAGGAAGTCCAGAAGTTCGGCCGCTTCCTCGGAGTCCATCCCCACGATGTCGCGCACGTACGCGCGGTTGTAGAAGAGCACCTCTTTGCCCGTCTCGGGATGCACCACCACCAGCGGATGAACCCGCTCGTCGTTCGCTGAATCGTCGCACACGATGCTCATCCCCCGCATCCCCGAGTGCAGGGGCTGCATGCGTCGCGAATACGCGTCGCGCGCGGTGTGCACCGCGTCGAGCGCCGACAACCGTTCGCGCATCTGCGGACCGAGCGCCGCCCACGCCGCCGTCATGGACGCGAACACCGTGTCTCCGCCCCACGGCGGCAGATCGACGGCGGCCAACACGGTGAACGACGGAGGTTCGACCTGGAACGAGAAGTCCGAATGCCACGCCCCACCGAAGTTGAACGCCGCGCCCTCGTCGGCTTCCTTCACCACTCTGATCACGTTCGGGAACCCGGACATGGTGCCGACGAAGGGCACCTCACCGCTCGGGCCGAGACGATCGGAGAACTCCGACTGCGAACGGGGCGTCAACGACTGATCGCGGAACACCACCACCTCGTGTTCGCACATCAGTCGACGGACGTCGGAGAGCGAATCATCGTCGAGAGTCGCCAGGTCCACTCCGACGATCTCGGCACCCATCACACCGGTCAACGGACGAACCTCGTACGACATGAGCGCACCCTAATCCGCGGGACGGGTCACGTAGTCTCTGAGAACCCCCATGAACGTCAAGCGTCTCGTCCTCACCTTGCAGGTGGCCACCGCCATCATGTCCATGACCTACGGCGTCATGTTCACGATGCTCGACGACTATCGCGACGAGTACGGCATCAGCGAGTCGGGATTGGGTTTGGTGTTGGCGATCGGTTTCTTCGCCGCCTTCATCGGCCAGATCACCCTGGCCCCGCTCGCCGATCGTGGCCACGCCAAACGCATGATGATCATGGGTTTCGCCCTGGTCGTGGTGGGTTGTCTGGTGATGGCTTTCGGAACCACTCTGATCGCCCTGTTGTCGGGACGATTGATCATGGGCGTGGGTAGCGGCATGTCGTTGCCGGCCCTGCGCAAGATCGTCATCGTCTCCGACCCCGACAATCTCGGGGGGAACATGGGGCGTTTGCTGAGCGTCGACATCGCCGGCTTCGCTCTCGGGCCGATGCTGTCGGCGGTTCTCATCGGACCGTTCGGATTGGCATCGCCCTTCCTCGTCATCAGCGCGGCCGTCGTGGCCATCACCGTGGCGTTGTCACGCGTGTCCGTGCCCGAGACCGCGCACGAGGACCGTCCCACGGAACGCTTCGCCTTCGATCTGTTGCGCATCCCCGCGGTGTCCGGTGGCGTTCTCATCGGCGTGGCCCACTTCATCATGATCGGCACCTTCGACTCCCTGTGGGCGATCATGATGGAGGACCTCGACGCGGCCGACTGGATCGCGAACATGGGTGTCAGCCTGTTCGCCATCCCCATGGCGCTTCTCGGGCCGTACGGAGGGCGCCTCGCCCAGCGGAAGGGCCCGTACCGCGTCGGCGCCATCGGGATGACCGTGGGTGCGGTGTGCATGACCCTCTACGGCTTCCTGCCCACGCCCGCGCTCATGTTGGTCGTCTTCTTCGTCCACATCATGAACGACGGGTTCACGGTCACCAGTGCCGGCGTGGCGGTGGGCATGGCCGCGCCCGCCGAACGGCAAGCCGGAGCGCAGGGTCTGCTCGGCGGTGTCCAGACCCTCATGGGCGGGTTGGCGGCGTCTCTGGCCGGTTGGAGTTACGACCACCTCGGTCGCGGACCCACCTTCGTCATCACCGCGGCCGTCATGCTCGCGTGCACCGCCTCGGGGCTGGTGCTCGCCGGCGACAAGCGTTGGGCCGTCGCACCGGCGACCAACGAGGTCGGAACCGCGGTCCACTAGTACTGTTGACCCATGGGTTTTCGCGACGGTGACGGCTGGGTGTTCTGCACCTGCGGCAACCGGCACTGGGGGATCCACGGTGCGGCCGGACTCCTGATGGTGCGTCTCGACCTCGGACCCGAACCCCACGTCCTGTTGCAGTTGCGCGCGGCCTGGACCCATGGTGGAGGCACGTGGGCCATCCCCGGCGGGGCTCTCGATTCGCACGAGAACTCGGTGGAAGCCGCGGTACGCGAGGCCTTCGAGGAGGTCGGCATCGACGTGCGCTTCCTCGAGGTGAAGGACCTCTATTCCGACGATCACGGCAACTGGCGCTACGACACCGTCATCGCCCACGTCACCGGCGAGATCGGTGCGCACGAGGCGAACTACGAGTCCGACGAGGTGCGTTGGGTGGCGTTGTCCGACATCGAGACCTACGACCTGCATCCGGGCCTGCGCAACTCGTGGCCCCAC
>CAEZTS010000039.1_pt1 | contig 11198 bp, 9 predicted proteins | sample 7264281 | NCBI WGS metagenome assembly CAEZTS01 (sample SAMEA6813810, study PRJEB35770) | freshwater metagenome | biome: Freshwater; feature: Freshwater reservoir; material: water | place: Czech Republic | collected 2017-08-18 | depth 0.5m m
CGGCGAAACGATCGCCGCCCGCACGGTGGTGTCGGCCGCGGATCCGCGTCGGACGATCCTCGATTGGCTCGAGAATCCGCCCACGGGCGCCGGGCCGATGATCGAGCGTTGGCGCGTCCAGGAACATCAACAGGGTTACGAGAGCAAGATCGACGGCATCATTCGCGAACTCCCGCGTTACAAACAGGTCGATCGTGACGTCTTCGAACGCATCGGAGCCGACCCCGACGTGGCGTCCACGATGATCGTGCCCTCGGTGGCGAGCATGCACCGGGCCTTTCTCGACATCGCGTCCGGACGCATCGCCGATCGTCCGATCTTCTTCGCCAACATTCCGAGCGCGCTCGACCCCACCATGGCCCCGAACGGTGGGCACGTCTTCAGCCTCGAGGCGCTCTTCACGCCGTACGCGTTGGCGGGTGGCTGGCCGGGTTCGTCCGAACCTCGCCGTTGGTTGGATCGCTACTCGGAGTTGCTCGAGAATCGACCCCTCGAGTCCATGACCACGTGGCGGGCCATGACCCCCGACGTCTACGAGTCCGACTTCCACATGCCCGAGGGACATGCGACCAGTTTCGCCGGAGGTCCGTTGGCGGCCCTGCGTGGCAAGCCCCGCGAGTTGGTGCGCTACGAAACCGACGTCCCGGGTCTGTACCTGTGCGGAGCCGCCACGTTTCCCGGTGCCGGCATCTGGGGTGCCAGCGGTCGGCACTGCGCGATGCGCGTGTTGCGTCGCGACTGATCAGGCGTCGAGTGCCACTCCGGCGCGGCGCACCACCGGATCCTGATCGCTCCACGGGAAGTTGATCCACAGATCTGTGCGCTTCCACACGTAGTCCGCCTGCACCACCGAGTGGGACTTCTCGTACAACACCGCGGTGCGCACCTCGCCCACCTTTCCCTCGCAGAATTGCTGCACGCTGCGAAGGGTGTGACCGGTGTCGGCCACGTCGTCGGCGATGAGAATCCTCGCGTCGGCCAGGTCGACGAAATCCGGAGCCGGCGGCAGGATGCGCGGCACCTCGAGTCGCTCGTCGACCCCGGTGTAGAACTCGACGTTCATCGTGTAGACGTTCTTCACCGACAGCGCGTAGCCGAGTGCACCACCGATCAGCAGGCCGCCACGAGCGATCGAGAGGATCATGTCGGCCTCGTAGCCGTCATCGGCCACCATTTCAGCCAGCGTGCGGGAGGCCTTTCCGAAGATCTCCCACGTCATGATCTCGCGCTCATTCGACACGCCGACTCCCTTCTTACCTCGATGGCGGACGACTTCGTCCGGATCGTCGCGAACGTTTTCGTCCGACATCCCAAATGTAGACGAGGGCCCACCCTCGACGACCAATCCCGCGTTGACTTGTTGTCAACTCAGACGACCGTGACACCCTTCAGGTGATCCTTGGGCAACGGCAGGCGGGGATCCATCTTTTGCAACGCGTCGAGAACGATCTTGGCCACGGCCAGATCACGCACCCACTTCACGTCGGCCGGAATCACGTACCACGGGGCGTGCGGTCGCGACGTCTCGCGCAGCACGTCCTCGTACGCCTCCTGATACGAGGGCCAGATCTCGCGATCGCTCAGATCACTGGGATCGTGCTTCCAACTGCTCTCGGGGTTGTCGATGCGCTTCTGCAATCGCTGTCGTTGCACATCGTGGGAGACGTGCAAGTAGAACTTCAGGATCGTGGTGCCCTCGTCGACGAGCATCTGCTCGAAATCACGCACGTGCCGATATCGGGCGCGCCAGGTCTCCTCGGGCACCAGATTCTTCACGCGGGGCACCAGGATGTCCTCGTAGTGGCTGCGGTTCCACACACCCACCTCGCCCCGGGCCGGTAGAGCCGCATGGCAACGCCACAAGTAGTCGTGCTGCTTCTCCGTACCGGCGGGAACCTTGAAGCTGACCACCCGCACGCCCGCCGGATTCATCCCGGTCATCACGTGGCGAACCAATCCGTCCTTGCCAGAGGCATCGCGTCCTTGCAGGATGATCAACAGACTCTGGTTCGCCTCGGCCATGAGACGGTGCTGCAGAAATGCCATCTGGCCGATCACCTTGGCCAGCTCACCCTTGGCCGAATCCTTGTCCCATCCGAGGGTCTCGTCGGTCGACCGGAGATCCAGATCGACGGGCTTGTTGGCCGGGATCAGGAATTTCTTCATCAACTTGTCGACCATGTGCCAACCGTATCGGAGAGTGCGACGAGGCTCCGGATTCCGCGACGGAGGGTCGCGTCACGGACGGTCATGAGGTTTCGAACGGGCAATGCCGACATCCGCTACGACAGCAATACCCACGGTCGGCCAGGAATCGGGCGGTGAAGACCGTGTACCCACTCACCGGATCCCGGTAGGTCGGTCGACGACCCCGCACCGCCGCGTCGTGGCGCCGCATCACCTCGGCGTGGAAATCGGTGCCGGATGGCAGTCGGCGCTCCAATGGAACCTCGATCCCGTCGGGGCGAATCTGATCGGGAGAGGCCATGAGCCATTGTCGTCCACGATCCTCGGAGACGACGGGTCGAAATTCACATGTCTTCCTTGACCTCGGCACACCACCGACTAGGGTACGGGCGTGCACGACGGTGGGGGCCGCGAGACGTCTGCTTCCCCGATCGTCGTCACGACGTCAACAACTCCGGCTCCGATGGAACCGGTCGACAAGGGGGAAAGCACGTGAAATCACGCAAACTGCGCTCGGGGCGTGTCCTCGGCGCGACGCTTGCGGGCCTCATGATCTTCACCGTTGCCTGTGGTGGCAACGATGACGGCAGTGGCTCGGGCGACACCGAGACAACCGACGGCGGCTCCGGCAACGAGGGACCCACCACCGAAGCACCCACCACCGAACCCGAGGGCGACCCCGTTGCCGGTGGCACTCTTCGCTACGGCATCGAAGCCGACGTCGACGGATTGAATCCGACCTCGTCCGCCCTGTCAGCCCCGGGCCTCTTCATGGCGAACATGGTGTTCGACACCCTGGCCGCCGTCGACACCGAGGGCAACGCGGTCCCGTACCTGGCCGAATCGTTCACCCCGTCGGCCGACTTCAAGTCATGGACCATCAAGGTCCGTGAGGGCATCAAGTTCCACGACGGCACCGACCTCACCGCCGACGCCCTCATCAAGGCGTTCGAACTGGAGCGCACCGATCCCCTCGTGGGTCTGGCCGTGAAGCCGTACTACCCCGAGACCGGAGCCGTCGAGCGCATCGACGACTTCACGGTGAAGTACAACCTGCTCGAGCCGAACATGTTCTTCCCGCACGCCATCACGGGTCAGCTCGGTTACATCCCGTCGCCCACCTGGGTGGACGCGGCCCTGGCCGACCCGACCTTGAACCAGAAGCCCATCGGCACCGGACCGTTCAAGTACGACAGCCGCAGCCAGGACTCGGTCACCAAGTTCGTGCGCAACGAGGAGTACTGGAACGGAACCGTCTGGCTCGATGCCGTCGAGTTCTACCCGGTCACCGATCCCGACACGCGCGTGGAGTTGTTGCTGAACGGCGAGCTGGAGGGTATGCAGACCACCGACCCGGCGCAGTTCGTGACCTTGCGCGAGGACCCGTCCATCGTCAACACCTTCGACGACACCGCCGAGGAGAGCTTCGTCATGATCAACTCGTCGAAGGCGCCCTTCGACGACATCCGCGCCCGCAAGGCCCTCACGTTGGCCACGCCGCGCCAGAAGTACAACGAGCTCTTCGGTCTCGGTGAGAACCGTCTCGCCGACCAGATGTTCACCGCGGAGAGCCCGTATTACAACCCCGACGTGAAGCAGGAAGCCGACGACCCGGATGCCGCCGTGGCGTTGGCCACCGAGTACTGCGGCGAGTTCCCCGAGAACTGCACCGACGGCAAGATCAACATGGAGTTCCAGTGGTCCGGTCCCGCCGTGGTCCAGACCCGCATCGCCGACTTGTTCGACGAGGCGTGGAGCGTGGCGTTCAACGTGACGCGCCAGGAAATCCAGCAGGACCTGCACATCCAGGAGACCGCGCTCGGTGCCTACAACGTGGTGACGTGGCGTCAGTTCGGTGCGGACGACCCGTGGGCCGACAACGTGTGGCTGATGTGTCGCAACGTGGGTGGTCTGGCCCTGAACTGGCCGCGGTACTGCGACGAGGATCGCGACGCCCTGCTCCTGCAGGCGATCAACACGGACGATCCCGCCGAGCGCGCGTCGTTGTACCAGCAAGTGGTCCAGAACATCAACGAGGCCTACACGTACATCTTCCTGCAGCACACCATCTGGGGCAATCCGATGAAGGACACCGTTCGCGGCGTCTGCAATCGCACCACGCCCGAGGGTGTGGCCCTGAAGTGCTACAGCAACGGCCGCGCCTGGTTCAACACCGCCTGGATGGGCTGATTCGACCCATCGGTCGGAATCAGAAGAGAAAATGAGCACTGACCGATGAGGTTCTGGTTGCAGCGGGTCGCCATGGCGGTTCTGTTGTTGCTGTCCGTGAGCGCGCTCACGTTCGGCGCAATGAACATCCTTGGCGACCCGCTGTTCAACATCCTCGGCCCGGTGGCCGGGGACGTGAACAATCCCGACAGCGTCAAACTGATCGAAAAGGCCAAGTCCGAGTTCGATCTCGACGAGCCCTTGGTCGTTCGCTACGGACTGTGGCTGTCCGACTTCGTCCGTGGCGACATGGGTGTGCAGTTCAGTTCGGACGGCCAGCCTCCCGTGAGCGACCTCATCAAGGAACGACTACCGCGAACGGCCACGCTCGTTCTGCTGGCCCAACTCATGGCCATCGCCATCGCCATTCCGTGGGCGCTGGCCACGGCATCGCGTGCCGGTCGACTCTCCGACCGCATCTCCACCATGAACACCTTCTTCCTGGTGGCCATGCCGAACTTCGCGTTGGCGATCATCCTGAAGTTCGTGTTGTCCATCAAGTTGGGGTGGATGCCCCTCACCTACGTCGCCAACGACCCGTTGTCATCTCGGCTGTGGCAGATGGTGTTGCCGGCGCTCACCATCGCCCTTCCGGTGGCGGCCGTCTTCCAACGTCTGTTGCGCACCGATCTCATCACCACCCTGCAGCAGGACTTCATCCTCATGGCCCGCGCCAAGGGGTTGTCCCGCCGACGGGTGCTGTTCCGTCACGCTTTGCGCCCGTCGTTGTTCAGCTTCATCACCGTCGTCGGGCTGAACACCGGTGCGCTCATCGGCGGATCGATCGTGGTCGAGACGATCTTCCGCATCCCCGGCATCGGTTCCAGTTTGGTGGAATCGGTGCTGCGCGAGGACTTCCCCGTGGTTCTGGCGATCGTCATGATCGTGGCCGTGGCCTTCGTTCTCATCAACCTTCTCGTCGACATCCTGTACTCCATCATCGACCCGAGAGTGAGACGATGAGCGGCACCGACAATCTCGTGACCACCGACGACGCATCGGATGTGGCCGTCGCCGACGAGGCCGTGAAGCGCCGTCTCGGATGGGGCTTCTGGCTCTGCATCGGGTGGATCGTCCTCATGATCATCCTGGCGTTCCTGGCCCCCTATCTGTCCATCAAGGATCCCAACGCCAACTTCATCGACATGAGCGGCAAGGGACGCCCGCCGTACGGTCCCTCGATGGATCACTGGTTCGGCACCGACAAGGACGCTCGCGACATCTTCTCGCGCACGTTGTACGGCGCCCGCATCTCGCTCACCGTCGGCTTCGTGGCCATCGCGTTCGGCCTCCTGGTGGGCGGAGCCCTCGGCATCCTCGCGGGCTACTTCCGTGGGTGGTTCGACCGCATCATCTCGTTCCTCTTCGTGATCCTGCTGTCCTTCCCCTCGCTCGTGTTGGCCATCATGCTCACGTCGCTCATCGAGCGCAGCCTGCTCACGATCTCGCTGGTTCTGGGAGTTCTCTCCATCGCGCCCGTCGGTCGTCTCGCCCGGGCGTCCACGTTGCAGTACGCCGATCGGGAGTTCGTCACGGCCGCGCGTCAGATCGGTGCCACGAATCGTCGCATCATCCTGCGCGAACTTCTCCCGAACGTCGTGATCCCCATGGGCGCACTGGCTCTTCTCGGAATGGCCGTCGCCATCGTGGCCGAGGGCGGCTTGGCCTTCCTCGGATTGTCCGTCGAGAAGGGAATCACCTGGGGATCCCTGATCCAGTTGGGCTCGGAGGGGTCGACGACCCTGCAGAAGTCGCCCTGGATCGCCTTCTTCCCCATCTTCGTGCTGTTCTTCACGGTTCTCGCGTTGAACTTCGCCGGCGACCGGCTGCGCACCTACCTCGACGTGAAGGAGTCCGCACTGTGAGCGACAACGTCGAAACGGAGCTGCTGCTCGAGATCTCGGATCTGAAGACCCATTTCCGCACGCCGCGTGGCACCGTTCGCGCCGTCGACGGGGTGTCGCTCTCCCTCGAACGCGGCAAGGCCCTCGGCATCGTGGGCGAATCCGGTTCGGGCAAGACCATCCTGTCGCGATCCATCATGGGATTGCTGCCCCGCTCCGGAGTCATCCGCGAGGGCTCGGTGAAGTTCCGGGGCCAGGAGATCCTGGGTAAGTCGACCAAGGAGATGCAGAGCGTCTGGGGTCGCGAGATGGCCATGATCTTCCAGGACCCCATGACATCGCTCAATCCGGTCATGAAGGTCGGTCGACAGATCGCCGAGCCGTTGATGCTCCACCTCGGCATGAACAAGGTCGAAGCCCGACAGACCGCCGAGAAGTTGTTGCGCGACGTGCGCATCCCCGAGGCCACGCGTCGCCTCGACCAGTACCCGCACGAGTTGTCCGGCGGCATGCGCCAGCGCGTGATGATCGCCATCGCGTTGGCGTGCGGACCCACGCTTTTGTTCGCCGACGAGCCCACCACCGCCCTCGACGTCACGGTTCAGGCCCAGATCCTCGAGCTCATCAACGAGCAACGTCGTGATCGCAACATGAGCCTCATCCTGGTCACCCACGATCTGGGTGTCGTGGCCGGCTTCACCGACGAGATCGCGGTCATGTACGGCGGCAAGTTGGTCGAGAAGGCGCCCACCAAGGTGCTGTTCGAGCGCATGAAGATGCCGTACACCGAGGCCCTGCTGGAGAGCATCCCGCGTCTGGACCAGCCGTCCCACTCGCGACTGGCCGTCATCCCCGGTCGTCCGCCCGATCTGGTGAACCCGCCGCGGGGTTGTCGCTTCGCACCCCGGTGCGCCTACGTGCGCGACCGCTGTCTCACCGAGGAACCCCAACTCACCGTGGCCGAGAGTCCCGATCACGTGTACGCGTGCCACTACCCCGTCGGTTCGCCCGAGTATCACGAGCGCCGCGTCGAGCTGTCGAAGGCGTCGACCGCGGTGGGAGGTTCCAACTGATGGCCGGCACCGGTAAAGCGCACTTGCGACCCGAGGGCGAGGCCCTGTTGCGGGTCGAGGATCTGGTGGTCGAGTTTCCCGTCGGTCGCACCGGTCTGAAGGTGAACGCGGTCACCGGGATCTCCTTCGACGTGCTTCGCGGCGAGACCCTCGGCATCGTGGGCGAATCCGGTTGCGGCAAGAGCACCACGGGGCGCGCCATCATGCAGTTGCCCCGACCCACCTCGGGAAGCATCGTCTTCGACGGTCAGGATCTCACCAAGCTCGACAAAGAAGCCATGCGTGCCGCGCGCACGAAGGTCCAGATGATCTTCCAGGATCCCATCTCGTCGCTGAATCCCCGTCGCAAGGTTCGTGACATCGTCATGGAGCCGCTCAGCATCTGGAAACGCGGTACCAAGGAGGAGCAGGCGGCCGCGGTCGACAAAGTGCTCGAAGAAGTGGGCATCGATCCGCAACGCGCGGCCGAGAGCCTTCCCCACCAGTTCTCGGGCGGACAATGCCAACGCATCTCGATCGCGCGTTCGCTCGTTCTCGATCCCCGCATGATCATCTGCGACGAACCGGTGTCGGCGCTCGACGTCAGCGTTCAGGCGCAGGTCCTCAACCTCCTCGAGGATCTGAAGAAGGCCTACGGACTCACCCTCATCTTCATCGCGCACGACCTGGCCGTGGTGAAGAACATCAGCGACCGGGTGGCGGTCATGTACCTGGGCAAGTTCTGCGAGATCGGCGCGAGCGACGACATGTACGCGCGTCCGGCGCATCCGTACACCAAGGTGCTCCTCGATTCGATCCCCGTGCCCGATCCGAACGCCACGGTGGGCAAGGTCGCCGTCGAGGGCGAACCGCCCTCCCCCGTGAATCCGCCCTCCGGATGCCGCTTCAATCCGCGCTGTCCGAACGCCTCCGATCGTTGCCGCAGCGAGGAGCCCACCTTGCGCGAGATCGAGCCCGGACATTTCGTCGCGTGTCACCACCCGCTGTTCGGTGGCGAGGCTCCGGTGTCGGTGCGCACCGCCTGATTCAGCGGTTCGAATATTTCGGCGGGCGCTTCTCCATGAAGGCCCTCATGGATTCGCGGGCGTCCTCGGTGTGGCTCGACATGATCTGTTGACGATTCTCCAGATCGATGGCCGACTGCATCGCGGGGATCTCGAGCGCGGTCCACATGGCCTCCTTCGTGAGGTACACACCGAACGGCGTGTTCGCCATGATGAGTTCGGCTTTGGCCAGAGCGGCCTCCTCCAAACGATCGGGTTCGTGCAGCTCGACCACCAGGCCGATGCGCAACGCCTCCTCGGCATCGACGACGCGACCGGTGAGCATCATCTCCTGGGCCCGCGCCACACCCACGATGCGGGGCAACAACCAACTGGTCCCGATGTCGCACGCCGAGAAACCCACGCGGATGAACGCCACGTTGAACTTGCCGGCGGTGGACGCCAACCGCACGTCACTGCCCAGCACCAACGCCAATCCCCCGCCCGCCGCCGCTCCGTTGACGGCGGCGATCACCGGCTGCGGGATCGAACGCAGACGGGGAATCAAGGTGGCGATGTGCTTCTGCACCGCGAACGCGCGTTGGGTGGGGCCCATGTCGTCGGTGTGCGGAGCCGAGCCGTATCCGCCCAGATCCAATCCGGCGCAGAAACCACGACCGGCTCCGGTGAGCACGACGACCCGGCAGTCCTTGTCCACGGCTATCTCGGCGAGCGTCTCGTGCAGGGTCTCCACCAGTTCGGCCGACATGGCGTTGAGCCGATCGGGGCGATTCATTCGCAGCACGACCACGCCGTCCCGTGGGCGTTCGACGAGCAGGACCGGATCCGAGGGAGAAGAACTCATGCACCCATTCTGACAGTCGTGCGGAGGCCATCGGAGCGTCCGAAGCCGTGCTCTGTGGGGGTGTTAGCGTCTCTCCCACGCCGATTCACGGCGCTTCCGCAGCCATGAACGAGTCCGCCTCCTCTCCCGTCGCCGACGCAACCGAAGAACATCGGACCTGGGTCGCGGCGCTCAAGGCGGCCGCCTTCGCTTTCTTCGTGTCGCGGATCATGGTGATGGTCGGTGCGGCCATCGTGGCCGCCGAGATGCGCGCCGACGAGAACAAGATCCGCTCGCAGATCCTGTTCGGACTGGACCGCAAGGTCGACCCCCACTCGCGAGGATTGGTGTTGCCGCGCTCGGCCGGCCGCATGATCCTCGACGTCCTCACGTCGTGGGACGGCATCTGGTATCTGCGCATCACCCGATTCGGTTACCCCTCGTTCGTCCCCCCGTCGATCACCTACGAGGAACCACAGGCCCGGGTGGCGTTCTTTCCCGCGTATCCCTACGCCGTGCGCTGGCTCGACCGGATCCTCCCGGGTGGCGACACCTTTGCGGCTCTGGCACTCAACCTCGCGCTCGGTGTGGTCTTCATCGTTCTCGTCGGTCTGCTGACCCGCGCTTGGTTCGGCGTCCGATACGCCCGGACGGCGATGGTGTTGTGTGCCGTCTTCCCCGGCAGCTTCGTGCTCTCCTTCGCGTATTCCGAGGCCCTGCTCCTCACCATGGCGGCGGCCACGTTGTTGGCGCTCCACCACGAACGATGGTTGATCGCGGGACTCTTCGCCGCGCTCGCCAGCGCCACGCGTCCGAACGGTGTCGCCGTCATCGTCGCGTGCGCCGTGGCCGCGGCGATCGCCATCCACAAGCGGCGCGATTTCCGGTCGTTGGCGGCACCGCTGCTCGCACCGGTCGGATTCGTCGGATACCAGTTGTGGATCGATTCGCACGCCGACGAGAGTCGCGTCTGGTTCCGCGTGCAGGGAGAGGCGTGGAAGGAAGGGGCGAGCTTCGGCCTCACCGCCATCCGACGAACGCTGGAGACTTTCACGCAGCCCCTCACCTCGCCGACCGACATGATCACGGCCGCATCGTTCCTCGGCACCCTCGCGCTCGTCTGGATCGCGTGGAAGCGCCACCGATTGCCCCTGCCCGCCGCGGCGTATTCGGCGGTGGTCGTGATCCTGATGCTGTTGCCCGCCACCGTCACGGCGCGTCCGCGGTTCATGTTCACGGCCTTTCCCCTCTTCATCGCCGCCGCCGTCTGGTTCGACGCCCCCCGTCGCAAGGAATGGTGGCCTTACGTCGTCGGAACCGGAATGGCCGGACTGGTCACACTCACGGCGCTCTACGGCGTGTTGGGAGTGGTGCCTTGATCCGAACGGTTCGCCGATGGGCCGAACGGAACGTCCTTCATGTTTCGTTGGCCCTCCTCGCGTACGTTCCGTTACTGCTCACCGCGCCGGGCAAGGTGCCCGGCGACACCAAGCTGTATCTCTACCTCGATCCGTGGCGCCTCATGTCGGACGCCGCGTTCAGTTGGGATTCGCGGCAGTTCGGGGGTTGGGTGCCCCATCAGAACGTCGGATATCTGTGGCCCTCGGGTCCGTGGTTCGCTTTCTTCGACGCCGTGGGCTGCCCCGACTGGATCGCGCACCGACTGTGGATGGCGACTCTGCTCTTCGTGGCCGGGTCCGGAGTCGTTCACCTCGGACGCCGTCTGGGTCTGAGCCCGACCACCGTCGCGGTCGCGGCGTTCGCCTACCAGTTCACGCCCTACGTTCTCCCGTACATCTCGCGAACGTCGGCGTTGCTGCTGCCGTGGGCGTTGCTCGGCTGGATCGTGGCCGCCACCATTCGGTTCACCCACGAGCGGAGGCTCGGAGCGCTCGCGGTGTTCGCCCTGTTGATCCTCTCCTCGGGAGGGCTCAACGCCACCGCCCTGCTCGTCATCGCCCCGGCCCCCGTGGCCGTCATCGTCGATGCCGTGTGGCGGCGGAAGGTGTCGATCCGGTCGGCGCTCGTCACCACGGCC